>SAMEA3663296__coassemble_95_pt1 | contig 48747 bp, 47 predicted proteins | sample SAMEA3663296__metabat2_low_PE_018 | metagenome-assembled genome bin SAMEA3663296 (sample SAMEA3663296) | pig gut metagenome | biome: pig gut; feature: pig-associated habitat; material: faeces | place: China | collected 2013
TTTCTACTTCGGCTAAGGGAGAGGATTGCTTCGCTGCGCTCGCAATGACGAGTGGCTTTAGGATTGTGGGTTGCTCCGTCGCGTCGCCTGCGGCTCCTCAGATGACGGAAGGGCTGGGGATTGCTTCGCTGCGCTCGCAATGACGCACGAGGAAGGGGTCTGTCCCCTCTGGCCACGTTTTTGACGCATGATTTTTACACCCGACTAGCCCCGATTGGATAGGCGCCGGAGGCGTTGCCGCCGGTAGCGGCAATGAGCGTTAGCAGAACCCAGGAAAGCGGGTTTAGCAAGGTAAGTGCGCTCCTTATGAAGATATTACGGAAGATGTTTTACAAAAAAAAGTCCCGCAGATAAACTACGGGACCTTGGTTACTCTTTAATTTGATTTATGAACAGACTAGAGCTTGAGTGTCTTGAGGCGGTTGCATGCTTCAATGACATTTTCCCTGTGTCCAAATGAAGAGAAGCGGATGAAGCTTTCGCCGCTTGGGCCGAATCCTGCACCTGGAGTACAAACTACATGGCACTGGTCGAGGATTGCATCGAATACATCCCAGCTCTTCTTTCCGTTGAACTTTGCCCAAACATAAGGGGCATTGCCCGTGAAGTAGATTTCTACATTTGCAGCCTTGAAATTTTCACCTTCGAGGGCTTCCTTGATGAGGCGTCCGTTTTCAAGGTAATAGTTGATTGTTTCTTCCATTTCCTTGAGGCCGATTTCATCGAGGGCAGCATAACCGCCGGCCTGAGCGATGTTTGAAGCACCGTTGAACTGTGTGTTGATTTCGCGTTCCCATGCTGTGTGAACTGCACTTCCGTCTTCGAACTTGAGCTTTTCTGGAACTACACACCAGCCAAGGCGAACACCTGTGAATCCTGCTGGCTTTGAGAATGACTGCATTTCGATTGCAACTTCGTCTGCTCCCGGGATTTCGTAGATTGTCTTTGGAATGCTTGCGTCGCGGATGAATGCTGAATATGCACCGTCATAGAGAACGAAGCAGTCGTTTGCTTTTGCAAAGGCTACAAGGTCTTCAAGGTTCTTTCTTGTTGCACATGCACCCGTCGGGTTGTTTGGGGAACAGATGTAGATGAGGCTGTTCTTCTTTACAACTGAAAGGTCCGGGAAGAATCCGTTTTCCGGAAGACATGGCATGTATGTAATGTCCTTGAACCCAGTTTCTGTTACCGGTTCCTTTCCGCCGGCACCTGCCATTACTGTTCCGTCTACATATACTGGGTATGATGGGTCCTGAACTGCAACGTTTACCCCGCTGCCGAACATTGTCTGAATGCGGCCAAGGTCACACTTTGCACCGTCCGAAACATAAACTTCTGAAGCCTTGATTTTTCCGCCGTACATTACCTGTGCAATGCGTTCGCGAAGTTTTGGCATACCGGCACTGTCATCCTGGTATCCTTCGTATCCTTCTACTGTTCCCATTGCTGTAATGAAGTTCTTCATTTCTTCTACAATGTGTGGGGTCAATGGTTCTGTTGTGTTGCCAATTCCAAGACTGATGATTTTTGCATCTGGATGTGCTGCCTGGTATTCGCGGCGTCTCTTCGCAATTTCAGGGAAAAGATAACCCTTTGCAAGGTTTGTATAGTTTACATTACGCTTGATCATATAAACACTCCTGTTGAATCGAGTTAGCATCAATTTACCAAATTTCAGAAAAGTTGGCAAATAAAAAACGCTAAATTAAAGTTTGGAAATACCGAAAATATAGACAGTATCTTTATTGGGAGGATATTCATATGAGAAAGATTCTTACAATTGCAGCTGCCGTGATTCTTACTGCCGCAAGTGCTTTTGCCGGAGATGCAGCTTCTTTTGTTGATATTGGCTTTTCTGAAGACGGAAAGACTTACATTTTTGGTACATACGGTAAGACTGACAAAAACTACGAGCCATGGGCTGAAATCTATACAGTTGACGTTGCAGCAAATGAATTTGTAAAGGGTGAAGTTTTTAAGTCTAAGAAAGGCGATGTAGGCCCAAACGCTAGCGGAAAAGACGCTTTTGATAAGCTTAAGTCTTCTACAGAATGGAAGATCGGCAAATACAATGCAAAGCCTGCAAATGCCAAGACACTTCTCTATTTAAGAGATTCTGAATCTAAGGGTGATACAGAAGAAATCGTTTTCAAGGATTTTGAAAATTCTACTGAAGATCATTCTGTTTTCTACAACGTAAGGCTTGTTCCTGAATACGAAGGGTATGGAAAAAACGTTAAATCAAAGTTTTACATCAACGTAGTACGCAAGGATGAAAACGGTGATGTTCTTTCTACAATCAAGGTTGGAACCCCAGACTTCAAGCGCAAGGGAATCAGCAGCTACAAGATCGACAAGATTTTTACAGATGCTTCCGGAAAGAGCCTTGTGTTCATCGTGCAGAAGAAACTTGAAGATAATACAGGAACTTCAATCAGATATATGGTAGAAACATACCGCTTCTAATTCTTCGATTTGAAACTTTCAGGCTGAACTTGTGTGGTGCAGGTTCAGCTTTTTTGTTTTAAACGAAAAGTTTCACCGTTGCGACTGCTTTCCTTTTGTTGTATTCTTTTTTATATGACAATTAAAATCCGCAACAGAATATATCTTTCACTTTCTTTGGCAGGCGTTTATTTCCTGGTTATCTACACTGCCCTTTTCATATATGCTGCTTTCAACAATCTTCTTGAATCCCCTATGAATCCGTTGAGGCCCGGCACTATGTTCAGGTTTAATTTTCAGGCATCCCTTGCTTCCATTTTCTTTTTTGGTGCATCGGCATCTGCCATTGCTTTTTTCATTTTGCGCGGATTTGAGAAAACTTCGTCCCTGGAAATTCTTTTTTTCACAGGCGTAATAATCAGTGGAATAGCAGAAGAAACAAGGCTGCTGATACCAGTCCTCAACCTATGGAACAGTTCTTCAAGGCTCCTTATTTTTTTGGGGAGAATATGCGTGATTGCAAGAATTCTTGCTCCCTTCAGCCTGCTTTTTTCCGCCCTTTTTTCCAGCAGTGACCAGCTTGAAAACGCCGAAAGAAATTTGTTCTGTCTTTTTGCAATCTCCTGCGCCTTTGGTTTCTTCTATCCAATCAATTCAAACGAAATAAGTTCGAACTGTACGGTCCTATATGGAATGAAATCCCTTTTTGGTGTAATCAGAATTTTTGTTGTTATTACTGCAATCATTACGACTTTCATCAATTCACATTTGAGTGGGAATTTCAGGGAAGATCTTCATGGATACGGAAAGTGTCTTGGAATCGTTCTTTTTTCTGCAGGAAACATTGCCCTTCAGTTCTGCGATTCCATACCTATGCTGATTATTGGAATTGTTTTCTACTCTTCTGGATGTGCCCTCTATCTTAAAGAAATGCATTACATGGCAAACAACTGGAGCTGAGCAAGGCCTCCAAGGACAACTGGAATCACAATGTTATCCAAATCCTTCAATGGAAGAACTTCTATGAGCATTCCTACGGATGCTATCAAAAGCGAAATGTAGGTTATGTTGATTCCATAGCGCATTTCTGTTGAGAAATACAATGCAAGATAAGTTGATATGAAGATTGCCGCGAAACATGTAAGGCTTCCCGCAACTGTTTTTCCGTCCGTAAGTGGAATCTTAACTTTTCCAAAGAGTTTTCCGGAAAGACTGGCAAGTCCATCACCAAAAGCAAGTGCATAAATTCCAATTGCTGCAGGAACTGGATACCAGAGAAAAGTTGCCGTTAGAATTCCAACAACCAATGTTACAGGGCCAAGAACGAATTTATTTTCGTCACGCTTTCTGGCAGCCGTTCTTGTAATCATAGAAACAAGGAAAACATCCCTTCCTGAAAGACGCAGAAATTCTGATGCACAATAGAATGCAAGTATAAAGACAAGAAACACCACTACCTGAACACGAGCTTTAGTCATCATGAAAGGCAGCAATGCACTGCAGAGATGAATGGACTTTCTGAAGGTTTCCTTTGCAATATTATTCAAGACCTTCCTCACCAAAAAGCATACGAGGAATTTCCGTATAAATTTCAGGATTGTAATCAGGCATAGGATGTGTAATGTAGCGAACATTCTGCTCTGCAAGGTTTGAACCTTCAAGACGGATCATCGTTGTCTGATTTCTTGTAAGGGCATCCCAAGCACGGAGACTTTCCTGAAGATTTACAATTGCCTTTGCATTAAGGGAACTGTCACCTGTATTTGAAGCAATCCTTGAAAGTGTTACGCCAAGGTTGTTGCTTGCCTTCATATAAATATCAACAATGTCACCCTGATCATCGCGGACCTGTGGGAAAAGAACTCCATGTTTCTGACGCTCGCCATCAAGTATTGAAATGAGGCGTTCATAATATCCGCGTGCAACATAGTTGTCGCTGCTGAGGGACAATGTGTTTGCAAGGGCAAGGAGAAGGTGTATGTCATTTCCGCTTGTATCGTGGCTCTTGATGAATGAACCAAGGGCTGCAGGATAATTCTGGTTCTGGTACTGGATGTAACCGATTCTGTAACGAACCGAAGAAGTATCGTACTTGTTGTTTACGGCATTTTCATAATGCATGAGGGCAGCATCGTTGTCTGCCGCAATGAAATAATCAAGGTCTGCAAGGTCTGCATAAAGCTTTCCGACATTTTCATTGCTTTCAAATCTGCTAGATGCATTTTCGCGTTCAAAGATATCAATACCACGTCCATAAAGAGTTTCTGCAGTAAGGTATTCCCTTTCGTTGCTCATTTCTTCACCAAGAAGACGGTATGCATTTATGTACTTGTATGTATCGCGCTTGTTGCGTTTTGTCTGATTTTCAAATGAATCGATGGAGGCCTGAAGCAATCTTGCTGCACTCTTTCCGCTCTTTGTTTCTACAAAGTAACGTCCCATATTATAGAGGGCAACTGCATCTTCCGGTGCAGATTTAAGTGCACGTTCAAGAAGTTTGCGGACATCTTCAATCTGTGAACGGAGGTTTTCTTCTGAAGGACGGAGCTTTCCAAACCTCTTGTCCAGCATGTAACCTGAAAGTTCGATTTCATCTGCACTCTGGAGAGCCTTCTTCTGGTTCATGAACATTTCCTTGTACATGAGAACCTGACGGAGGTTGTCCGTTCTGATGAAATATCTCATCTGACGCGAAAGATAAAGATTGTTTGATCCGTGCAACTCTACGAGAAGGTCGTAGTTCTGCTTTGCAAGAGGATACTTTTCTGCATTGCTGTCTGTTGCCCAGTCAAGGTAAAGATCGCCGAGGGCAAGTATTGCCTCTGCATCATTGATATGGTAGTCAAGCACTTCCCTTTTGAGGATTCTTTCGCTTTCTTCGTAGTTGTACAGATCCTCTGATTCCATTTTAGCCCAATCGAGACCCGCTTTCTTTTCGTGATCATAACGCTTGAGGATTGCCTTGTACATCATGCGGCTGCGGTCATACTGCTTGTGGTCACGGTAACCTTCCGCATAATTATAGAACCATTTCTTTACGGGTTTGAATGTAAGGGCCTGGTTGAATCTTTCTTCTGACTGTGGATACTGGCTGTCCTGAAGCAATGCATATCCCTGCTTGTAAAGGTTGTTTGCACGGATAGGCTTGTAGATGAAAGTATTTGTAAGGGTAAAGATACAGAATACAAGAACGGCAGCAACGGCTGTCATAATTGCACCCGGGATTATCTTGTTCTTGAGCTGATATTCAATTGACTTCTTGTAGGCTTCATATTCTTCTGCTGAACGGCGTTCAAAGTCACGAGGAACATCAAGGGAAATATCAAGAAGCTTTTCAAGGTCTGTTGCAACCTGACGGGCAGGAGCTTTTCTGAGGACCTTTTCAAGAACTGCGAAAATTGCATCGTCTGTAAATTCATTCTTTACGACAAAGTCTTCAAGTGCTATGCGCACGTTGAGAGGATATGTACCGAGGTTCTTGAGGAAGCGCTTGTATTCGGCATCAGTAAATGTATTCTTTGGCTTGTCCTTTTCGTTGAGTTCTGCAGCACCAGAGAAATCTGGAGTTGCAACCTGAGGCTTTTTGTCAAAGTTTGCCGTTACTGTATCTGAGAATCCAGGGATATTGAATTCATCGTCTCCTTCTCCGCCATCGATGGAACCAAGAGCAAAGTCAGAGTTTTCTTCTCCGCTGAAATCAAGATCATTGATGTCGCTTGTATCAAAAGTTTCGCTTGAACCAATGTCTTCAGGAACTGTTTCTTCTGGAGAAAGGGATTCCATAGGAGCTGGAGCTGCATCAAGCGAATCTGTTCCGAAATCACCGCCAAAATCCATTGAAAGGCCTGATGAAGAATCTGAAGAAGGGTCTCCAAAATCAGGGAGATCATCGAGTCCGTCCGCTGAGAATGCATCGCCAGAAGAAGTTTCTGATGCTGGAACTGAGTCAAAGCCGTCAGTTGAGGATTCATTTGTTGTGTCCGAAGCTGAATTTGCCGGAGCATCAGGAAGGTTGAAGTCACTCAAATCCATTCCTGTATCAGAAGTTTCTGAAGAGGAATCTTCTGTTCCAAAATCAGGAAGGTCAAGGGAAGCAACATCAAAGTCTTCTGCTGTTCCAAGAGATTCTGATGGTGATTCTGCCTTTTCTTCTGACCGAGTTTCTTCAACAGGCATGTTTGCAAGATCCGGAATCTCGTTGAATTCAGTCGGAATATCGTCATTGAGGCTTAGGCTTTCTGTAGTTTTGAAGTCATCGTTTGGATCTTCAAAGTCACCGTCAAAGTAATCATTTGCTCCTGCAACTGGTGTTTCTTCGGAAGGAATGTCTTCTGCAGAAAAATTTGCTGCTGGAGTTTCTTCTGAAGGAATATCGTCAAATGAAGGAAGATCAAGGGAGTCTCCCATTGATGCATAATCTGCAGCAGTTTCGTCCAGTGAAGCAGTAGCATCAAGGGAATCATCCAGAGAAGGAATTGAATCAACACCGGAAACATCATCTGCCGAAAGAATGTTTTCGGCGGCAATGGCATCTGCAGCTGGATCAGCATCGAGTGAAAAATCAAAATCTCCGGCATCAAAAGATGCACCTTCAGTAAGGTCATCGTCTGTTGAGAAAGATTCTGCGGGTGCTGCCTCTGGTTCTTCAGGAAGTTCAAAAGAAAAAGCATCATCTACTGACGGAATTGCTTCTGTAATTTCTTCAAGGGAAGGTGCTTCTGCCTCTACAACCTCTGATTCCGGGACATCATTAAGTTCACCGATACTACCAAGCGTACTCATGAGGGAACTTTCATCCAGTTCTGGAAGAGGTTCTGCAGGTTCCGCATTTTCTACAGGCATATCAAAAAGGGATGTGTCGAATGCCTGGTTTGAAGGTTCCTCAGAAATTGGCGATGAAAAAAGACTGTCATCAATTGGTTCTGCTGAAGGCACTTCTTCAAAAATACTGTCCGAAGCCTTTCCTGCAGGAGTATCAATTGTTTTCTGAGGTCTGTCTGAAGGATTGAAAACCGAAGGCTCTTCTTCTGTTTCAGTTTTTTTTGGAGTTTCTGTGAAAGCAAGAAGCGAATCAAGGTCCATATCCTCGATTGCAACTTCCTCTGGTTCTGACTCAACTTCCGGCTCCGGAGCCTTTTCTTCAAAATCGCTTAAGTCAAAGTCACCAAGATCCATGTCTCCGCCTGATGGGAGAAGGTCCGACATATCTGGAACTGCAGATTCCTGTTTTTGAGCTGCCTTTGCTGTATCTTCCTCTGTTTCTTCCTTGCCGTCATCCATGAATTCCGAAAAGTCATTTGCTTCGCGTTCTTTTTCTTTCTGAGCAGCATCTGCCTGAGCCTGATCTTCTTCAGAAAGCATTGGGAGACCGTTGAGGAATTCGTCTGAATCGTCTACATCCGCAACATTGCGCGGAATGCTTACGGTTACAGGTTTTTCGCCACGTGCAGCACGAATTTTTACTTCATCACCGAGAGTCATTATATCCGAATTAAATTGCTGCAGCTGTTTAAGTCCTGGCATGGGTAAATTATACTCCTCAAACAAACAAGGTTTCAAGATTATATCGGCAGTAAACAAAGTTGAGTTTAGGAATTTATATTTCGCCATCCACACATTTATATATGAAAACAATTGTTCATTTTACTAAAGTGTCATTCATCAAATGCCGACCATATATATATGAAAAGAGTTTTCATTTTCGTTGCAATGTTTTTATTGGCAGGAATGTCATTTGCAGCCGAAGTCAGCAAGCATTTAACCGATGATCAGCTGGACTATGCAGAAATCGTTAATTCCATCGACTCTGTTGGCGCTCCTTACATCAAGGGAGACTATGCAGTTTTTACTGCTGAACACAACTTCCGCCACATTGGAATCGCATTTGATTTTGAAGAATACAAGACAATCCATTCCTTCCAAATCAAGAAATTCATGGACATGGAATACAAGGAGTCCGGTTCACTATGCTTCTTCATCATGAAGTTGCCTAAAAATGTCCTTGCACTCAACTATAGGCTTGTAATTGACGGACTTTGGACTGTGGACCCATACAACCCAGACTCCATTTACAATAGGGATGCAAACCTTACCCTTTCACATCTTGACGCTTCGAGATACATACCTCCAGTAACAGAAAAGCATGACGATGGACTTGTTCATTTCGTATACAGGGGAAAAACCGGAGAACAGGTTCGCGTTGGCGGAAATTTTACAAACTGGGACAGCTGGATTTACAGGATGACAGAAGTCTCTCCTGGACTCTATGAATTTGCCCTTCCACTTCCACCGGGAAAATATGAATACGCATTCTATACAGGAATTACTTCTTTCCCTGACAAGGGAAATCCTGAACGGTGCTATACCGAAGAAGGAAAGATAGCATCCCTTCTTATCGTTGATTAATCAATAGTCTGAAAAATTTCAAAGGGGCTGCCCAATAAGTATGAATCATTGCCGTGCTCGACACGGCAATCTCTTGAATTGCAATTAAATGGATTTTCGAGTCAAGATGACCGAAAATGACACTTTTTGAACTTATTGGTCATCCCCTTATTTTTGCAGACTGAAACTTCAATCTGATTCAATTAGAAATGGAATCCCTTAGGCAACTGCATGCCGCCTGGAAGCTTCATGTTCTGAAGCTGGCTCATGTCCATACCGGCAAGCTGGTTCATCATCTTTGCCTGTGCTCCACGGTTTCGGCTCAACTTCTTCATTGTAAGCTTTGTCTTTTCAAACTGCTTGATGAGCTTGTTTACTTCCTGCACCGAAGTACCGCTGCCCTTTGCAATTCTCTTGCGTCGAGCTGGTCCAATGATAAGGTGATTCAACCTTTCCTTGTATGTCATGCTCTGAATGATTGCCTTCTGATGCTTGATGGCTTCCTGCCCCTGGCCAAGCTGTGCTTCGCTGATTTGCCCCGCAAGACCTGGCATCATGTCGATGATCTTTGACATGGAACCCATCTTTTCAACCTGTTCAAACTGTTCAAGCATATCCTGCAGAGTGAATTCGTTCCTCTGCATTTTTTTCTGCATCTTGAGGGCCTGTTCCTGGTCAACAGTTTCCTGTGCCTTTTCAACAAGGGAAACAATGTCGCCCATGCCGAGGATACGGCCTGCAATGCGTTCTGGATGGAACTGTTCAAAATCTTCTGTCTTTTCACCTGTACCGATGAAAAGGATTGGCTTTTCCGTAATTGACTTCAAAGAAAGGGCTGCACCACCACGGGCATCAGAGTCAAACTTTGTAAGGATTACTCCTGTAAGCCCCAGCTGTTCGTCAAAAGACTTTGCAATGTCTACGGCATTCTGACCGGTCATTGCATCGGCAACAAGAACTGTTTCAACAGGATTCATTTCCTTTTTTATCTGAACAAGTTCTTCCATCATGTCGCCGTCAATCTGAAGGCGACCTGCAGTATCGATGATTACGGTATCAAGACCGTTTTTCTTTGCATAAGTAAGGGCACCGTTTGCTACACGAAGAGCTGCCTTTGGATTTGCTTTTCCGGCAGCATCGGCAAGAGCCTGGTCATCCTTGTAAACTGGAACATCAATTTTCTGTCCGAGGACGCAGAGCTGTTCCACGGCAGCCGGACGAACAAGGTCACAGGCAACGAGCAAAGGACGGCGTCCGTCTTTCTTGAGTTTTGCGGCAAGCTTGTGGGCGGCGGTAGTTTTACCTGCTCCCTGCAAACCGAGCAAAAGGATTACGGACTGGGTATCAGGTCCCTTGAGGGCAAGGTCTGTCTTTTTATCGCCAAGCATTGCCGTAAGCTTGTCGTGGATGATCTTAACGAACTGCTGGCCCGGATCGACTGCCTTGAGAACCTTTTCTCCCTTTGCTTCTTCAATTGTAGAATTTACAAAGCGACGGACAACGCGAAGGTTAACATCGGCTTCAAGAAGAGCCATCTTGATCTGTTCAACTGTCTCTTCAATGTTCTTTTCTGTAATCGATGATTTTCCGCTCAAAGTCTTTACAATTGAGCTGAATGTTCCTGTAATTTTCTCAAGCATTTTTTTATATCCTTAAAAATTTATAAAACTTATAAAATCAGCTCCCGCAAAGAACCGGGCCAAACCTGCTCCGGTGCGTCCTTCAGTTGCAAATCGCAGTTTGCCCCAAGAGAAGGATGCGACTAAGCGTTCTTAAGAATTTCGTTGAGGCATTCTTCTGCAGTTTTTTCTTTGTTGAGCACTTTGTACAAAGTTTCGCAGATTGGAAGCTTCAGGTTCTTTTCTACCATAATCTGGTGAACATATTTGCAGGCGATTACTCCTTCCGGGAGATATCCTACTTTCTTTACATTGGCAATGAGGTCATCAAGATCCTTGAACTGGCTTAGGATGTCTGTCTTTATGATGTCCTGACCAAACCTTCTGTTGCGTCCGAACTTTGACTTGCAGGTAACATCAAGATCACCTACGCCGCTGATTGAAGAGAAGGTTGCAGAATGAGTTGCACCCATGGCAAATCCAAGCTGCTGAATTTCGCTCAGCCCTGCTGCCATAAGAAGGCTTTCTGTATTGTCTCCGAAGATAGGGCTGTTTTCTGCAAGGGCATCCATGCTTCCGTATACAACGGCAACAACATTCTTTACTGCTGCACAGATCTGAACTCCGATTGTATCAAATGAAGCATAAGCCATAAGGTTTGGAGCAGCACGCAAAAGATCACGCATCTTTACTGCGTTTCTGTGATGCTGACTTGCTGCAATGAGGCCTGTTATTTTTCCGCTTGCAACTTCTTCTGCATGGCTTGGTCCTGCAATGTAAACAGTTGCGTCCTTGTAGCTAGGTGGAAGGGCTTTTTCCATTGTTTCAAGAACAAGGGCTGGAAGTCCTGATTCAACAGGAACAAATCCCTTTGTGAGGGAACCGATGATTGTTGAACCGTCGGCAATGTTTGGAACATCAGTAAACTTATTGATTGTTGATTCAAGATAGAGAGAAGGACTACCCATTATGAGGAACTGCTTTCCTGTTGCAACTTCCCTTATGTCACCAGAGGCTGTCATTGTCTCGTTGAGTTTATAGCCTGGAAGATAGCGCTTGTTTTCGTGTTCACTATTTATGGAAGAAACTACATCCTCTTCCATTGCCCAAAGCTGAACCCTATGACCACCGGCAGCAAGTGCGGTACCCAAAGCTGTTCCCCAGGCACCAGCACCAATAATTCCTACTTCGAAAGTTTCCATGTATAAAATCCCTTTTATGAAGTGTAATTCAATTTTTATCTTTTTATGATACAGCAGAGAGAATAAAAACTCAAGGAACGGCAACGCGTGACTCAATCTAATTCTCTGGCTATACAAAAAAATAGCCCTATGCTTTCGTAGTTTCTATGTATTCTGCATTTATCAGCTTCCGTGCTGCAAACACGGCTTTTGTCCTTTCCACGGCTTTTTCTTCGGTGATTTTCCCCCTTTCAAAGGTTTTCAGGATTTTTTTCAACCGATTTTTCATTCGGCATTTTGTTTTGGAAAGCAAAAGTGTTCCCTTCGTCAAAAATTGTTTTTAATTCTTTAATTGAATCGCCAAAAATCACCGTATCATCCATGTAGCGCACATCGCCTTCAAAATCAATTTTATAAGAATCGATTACACCAAACAAAAATTTAAGGCAGCAGGCGGCAGCGTGGGTTTCCTTTCCTTTGCGGCAGACGTAAGTGTGGAAGATAAACTGCCTCTCAAAAACCAGCTCAAGGACATTCATAATTGCGTGATGCATTACCCGGTCGGGGAAGGGCACAACGCTTTCGTGCTTTAAGCAATGCAAGACGAAGATTCTCGTAATCAACAATCTGACTAAAAAGGGATGCTGTCCACTTCATTCTGGGACTCTTTATCTGTGGCATTTTGTGCTTCTGCGGATTTTTTTTGTTCAAGATTTTTTGATATTCACTGAACAGTTCTTCGGCAAAATCCTTAAGCATTATGTTATTTGAAGAAGAACTGTTCGCTGTTCATCTGTTGAAAGGCTTGCACGCAAGTCTATTTTATGGTGCCCGTTTTTTTCTCCAGGCGCACTTATAAAAAAAGACTGATAATGTGACATTTTTACATACACCTATACAAAATAAAAGATATACAATATAATGATTTTTGGAAGTGCCTGATTCTATGGCGGCGTCTCCCCAACTCAACCAGTTTATGCTGGAATTTGATTTAGGGAGGCTTTGCGGAATGACTTTATACGAAATTCTTTCGTTGGCTATTGATTTAGCCATTCTCATTCTGACAGCCCTTTCTTACTTAAAAGATAGAAAGAGTTAAAAAGTAAAGCCGCCCTTTCGCGAAACAGTGGCGGCTTTATTTACAACACTGTGGAGACGACCGACAGAATCGGGCACTCCCTTTCTTTTAATATACCACCAACCAGCTTTTTCGTCAAATCAATAAAAATTATTTGATTCTTACGGAAATCAGATTTTAATTAAACCTAAAAGAAGGGTAAAGAAATACATGGCGGCAATATTTTGAAGTTAATAAAAAATCCCCGTCGGAAAAACCGGCGGGGATCATTCAGTTTAAACTATCAAATTACTTTGAAAGTCTAGCTTGTCGCAGCCTGACGGCTGCTGCCGAGTTTCAGATTGTCCGCAGTCCGCGTACATTTTTCCTTTCGGAAAAAACTCTGAAACTCGCAGGTCAAGAAACTTTACTTAGAAAGTCTAGCTTCCAAGTCGTCGAGGATAGCTGTGAGTTCCTTTGGAAGGTGTGAACCGAACTTTGGATAGTGGTTTTCGCGGATGTCCTTAACTTCCTTCTTCCATCCTTCAACATCAACCTTGAGGATTTCTGGGAGAGTCTTCTTGTAGTAGTCTGCGAGGCCATCTGTGTTGATGGCACCTTCTTTTGGCATGAATCCGATTGGTGTTTCAACTGCATTGTCCTTTCCGTCGCAGCGGTCGAAGATCCAGGCGAGAACGCGGCTGTTGTCACCGTATCCTGGCCACATGAATCCGCCAGGGAGTTCAGCATTGTTTTCGTCTTTGCGGAACCAGTTAACGTAGAAGATCTTAGGAAGCTTGTCCTGATCCTTTGCTGCTGCCCCTACGTTTATCCAGTGCTGGAAGTAGTCACCCATGTTGTATCCACAGAATGGGAGGATTGCGAATGGGTCGCGGCGGATCTTACCAACTTCTGCTGCGTTGATTGTAGAAGCTGCTGTGATTTCTGAACCTACGATAGAACCGAGGAATACACCGTGGTTCCATGAGCGTGACTGGTGTACGAGAGGTACTGTTGATGGGCGGCGTCCACCGAAGAGGATAGCGCTGATAGGTACACCCTTTGGATCTTCCCATTCTGGAGCGATACATGGACACTGTCCAGCTGGTGCTGTAAAGCGTGCGTTTGGATGTGCCATTTCTTCACCCTTAGGAGCCTTGTCCTTAGGGAATGCTGGGCGTGTGTTGCCCTTCCAGTCAACAAGGTTACCCTTTGCTGGATATCCGATTCCTTCCCACCAAACATCGCCGTCTTCTGTAAGGGCACAGTTTGTGTAGATTGTATTCTTTTCTGCAGAAACAAGAGCGTTCTTGTTTGATTCTGCTGATGTACCAGGAGCAACACCGAAGAATCCTGCTTCTGGGTTGATAGCGTAGAGACGACCATCTTCGCCGTACTTCATCCAAGCGATATCGTCACCGATTGTTTCAACCTTCCATCCTGGGATTGTTGGGATGAGCATAGCGAGGTTTGTCTTACCACAAGCTGATGGGAAAGCACCAGTTACATACTTAACCTTTCCTTCTGGGTTTGTAAGCTTGAGGATGAGCATGTGTTCAGCAAGCCAACCTTCCTTGCGAGCAAGTACAGTTGCAATGCGGAGTGCGAAACACTTCTTTCCGAGAAGAGCGTTTCCGCCATATCCAGAACCGTAAGACCAGATGAGTCCTTCGTCCGGGAACTGTGAGATGTACTTGTTTTCAACGTCTGCACATGGCCAGATTCCGCCGTCTGTTTCACCGTTGTTAAGTGGCTTACCAACTGAGTGGAGACATGGAACGAATTCTGCTTTTGGATCTGCGTTGAAAATGTCGAGAACCTTCTTGCCAGCGCGTGTCATGATGTCCATGTTGAGAACAACATATTCAGAGTCTGTGATTTCTACACCGTTCTTAGAAATTGGTGATCCGAGTGGACCCATGCAGAATGGGATAACATACATTGTACGACCGTGCATACAACCCTTGTAAAGTCCCTTCATTGTTGCCTTGAGTTCAACTGGGTCGATCCAGTGGTTTGTTGGACCTGCATCTTCTTCTTTAACTGAAGAAATGAATGTACGAGCTTCAACACGAGCTACGTCAGATGGAAGTGAGCGGAAAAGGAAGCTGTGCGGCTTCTTTGCCAATGGAGTTGCAAGACCTGCATCAACACATTTCTGCATCAAGCTGTCGTATTCTTCATTAGATCCGTCAGCAACAACTACGTTGTCTGGTTCACACATAGCAACGCATTCTTCTACCCATGCCTTGATTCCTGGGTGTTTAATGTCATTAAGAGTAAGAGACATAAATAACTCCTGTGGCTTAAAATCAGTTTTTATGAAACATCCTTCATTACAACGTAACCGGCTGTTTTCATAAGGTCTACGCATCAGCTGCAGACTGGCACTGCCTACCGATTTTCACTATCATAATATACAATTTTTGCTTTAATAATTCAATAAATGTAAAGAAAATCTGAAATATGTTAGAATACTTGTATGGAAAACAACAGATTCAATTACTGCCCTGATTGCGGCTCAAAGACTATTTCTACAGAAATGAACGGAAGAAAATGGAAATGTCCTGAATGCGGATTCACCCTTTACAACAATGTGGCTTCTGCCGTTGGACTTGTAATCATCAATTCCAGGGGTGAAATCCTCCTTGAAAAAAGGGCAAAGGAACCTCGCAAAGGTTACCTTGCATTGCCAGGCGGTTTTGTTGACCCTGAAGAATCTCTGGAAGAAGCAGCCCTCAGGGAATGCCGTGAAGAAATAGGCGGTGAAGTTTCTACAATGAAATACATCGCATCCTTTCCAAACACATACGAATACAAGAACATTGTCTACAAAACCTGCGATGTATTTTTCGAGGCACAGCTTTCTCCGGATGTTGAACTTAAATATCAGCAGAGTGAAGTTACAGACATTGTATGGATGCCTTGTTCCACAGAAAAGGAAATAGAAGCAATTCCACTTGCATTTGATTCCGCACGGCAAACACTGCTTAAACGAATTTCCTATTGACACTACCGTCGTTAACTGATAGATTATTACCACTCAAGGCGTCATACCCAAGTGGTAAGGGACTGGTCTGCAAAACCACTATGCATCGGTTCGATTCCGATTGACGCCTAGCAAAAGAGCCTTCATCAATCGATGAGGGCTTTCTTTTTGCCCAACGGCCTTTACGAGCAAAGCTGGAGGCCGATTACATATAAGGGACTGCCATTGCGGTAGTCCCATTTTTTTTATTTGCCAATCGTGATATATTTTTACCATGAACATCAATTTAATCGTATGCATTTCGGGTATTCTCATCTGGCTCCTTTCATTCCTCGTAATGAATTCAAAAATCAACGCACAGAAAAAAAATCTTGCGGCAAAGGGCAAGAACATTCCGAAGGCAGAAACTTCCTTTGGAGCAAGCCTTAGCCTTACAATTCTTGTGGAACTTCTTCCAATAATCATTCCAATGAAATTCTTTGCTGAGACAGTTGCATGTGTCTGCGGACTTCTTGGTGCCTACATCGTATTGAACGAAAGACTCATCAACCTTAAGAAAGCAGACTCAGAATAAAAGATGAAAAGAAAGATTCTGACAGGCGCCATCGTTTTTTTTACAGTACTTGGTTTTGCATTCGGCAAAGAAAAAATACTCCATGCGGAAACACAATACTTTGACATTATCTTTGATGAATCAACCAGAGAAAGTGCTCAGGAATTATACGGGTGTGCAGATGATGTTCTTGAAGAGCTCTGCCTTCAGTTCAAAGTTAAACCAAACTTTAAAATTCCCGTTGTCCTAACTTCAAAGACAGAAATTTTCAATGCCTATTTCACAAACTACAACTACAACCACATTGTAATATACGATTCCATTCCCCAAGAAAACATGATGGTTTTCAGCAAATCGGTGAAATCTACTTTTACCCATGAACTTACTCATCTCGTTTCAATAAATTCTAAAAATGGTTTCTGGAGAAACTTCGGGAAAATATTCGGAGACATTTATAACCCCGGATGCTACATAACCATGACATCCTTTTTTAAGGAAGGTGCTTCTGTCTACCAGGAAAGCAAAAACGGCGAAGGCAGACTGAAGGACGGCTTTTTCCTTCATGACCTCAGGCAGGCAAAATTAAGCGGAAAGTTTCCCGGATACACAGACTGCTTTGGTGCAAGAACCATCTATCCTTATGGAACAACTTCATATATTTTTGGAAGTGCTTTTACCGAATACATAATTGAAAAATACGGCATGGATAAATATGCTGAATTCTGGCACAGGGGAATAAACAGCAACAGGCTGACTTCTACTGCAGTCTTCAAAAAAACATACGGCATTTCCATGAAGAAGGAATGGAAGAACTTTTACGATTCCATTGATGTTTCAGGTATTGAAAAGAATCCTGACAGCATAAACGGCATCAGAAAATCAAATTTAAAAAACAAAAGCCTTCACCTTTATTCAGTTATCGGCAGAAAGGAAGACACAGACATTATATGGGACGAAACCACGGAATCCGTTTTCCTAGGAAACAAAAAACTTTTTACTAAGACCGGGCTTGTTTCTGCAAAGGCTTCCCATGACGGCAAATACATCTTTACAACTTATGCAGATCCAAATCATCTTAATCAACAAATCAAAGGTGGCTATTTTAATACGGAAAACAACAGCTGGAAAAAACTTGAAGACAACGGAATAAGACAGCTTTGCATTTTTAATAAAGACGGAAAGGAATTCCTTGCCATCGTTAAAAGCCTGAGCCAAAAATGTTCTTTGAAAATTGTTTCCATAAACAAGGACAATTCCATTCTCTGTTCCGTTGAATTTCCAAGGGATGAAGTTATTTACAGCCTGTGCAGTGATGAAAACGGAAACCTTTTCTTTCTTCTCAAAGATGGCTTGAAGTTCTCCCTTTGCAGAGCAGCCTTCGATGACAATCAGATTGAATATGAATGCTTTCATTTTGAAAACATCAGGCCTTCAAATCTTTCAATCGCTACACATAATGCTGGAAAAACAACAGCCCTCTTTACTTATGTTGAAGGCAAAAGTTTTCCCCGACTTGCCGTAGCAGAAATAAACGGCAACGAAATGGAATTGAAGCTTCTTCAGAAAGACTTTTCAGGCGGAATCTATTCTCCAGTAATGAAGGGCGAAAAGATTCTATATGCAGCAAGGTTCTACACCGAAGGCGCACTTTATGAACTTGATCCAGTAGAATTCCAGAAAACATTCAATTCTACCATAATAAATGCAGAAGCCTGGCAGCCCAATCTTGTTTCAGCGGAAACGGAAAGCAATGCATCAGATTTAAATTTCTCTACATACGGGAAATTCCTCTATCCTAAACAGACTATTGTTCCCCTCTCCGTCCTAAATTCTTATTACATAAGTCCTTCCGTTTATTATACAGATGAAATAGACTGCCTCAGTCAGCCTTCCTACTCGTACCTTCTTGGAATTACGGTTTTGAGGAGCAATCCTTGGGACACAAAGCATATTGGCATCACGGCAGGATACAGTCCCGCAAAGAAAGCCGGCGGAACTGGTATCATCTTCTCCGGAAAATCTTCCAGCGGAAACTTCACTGTAAACAATACCCTTAATTCAATCTTCAACATAGACGGTTTCATGCAGGCAAACAACAGTTTTGGCTTTTCATGGGAATTTCTTTCAGGAAACATTTCAAGAATTATGCTTTCGGAATCAAATGTTTTCCTTTACGGAAAGGAAGACATGAATAAGGAAACATCCGAATTTTATCTCCTGGACAAAAATCAACTGAACAAAAAATATCTTTATGACAAAAACATTCTTTCCATTGCATACAGCACCATGCGTAAAATCGGGTCAAAAACATGCGAGACTGCCGGTTTTAAAATCGCGATGAATTTCAAAAATGTTTATGCTACGACTGATGCAAAAAAAGAAGAATCAATTTTTGACAATATGATTCATTACGAAAATGACAGGATTCAGTTTGCTCAGCTTTATCCTTCTTTGGAAATTTCTATTCCTGGGTTGCTTCCTTTTGACTGCAAAGGGCCTTTTATCTATAATCTTCCCCTTTATGTTTTTGGAACACTTTTCCAGTTCAACGATTCCTTCGCTTGCCTAGGCGCAGAAGCAACCCTCTTTTCATGGGAAGTTCAGAAAGGATTCGGTGTGGTTCCGCTTTACCTTGGGACACTTACATTAAAAACCTTCTATCAGGAAGAATATACTACGGGCCTCAACAGGAACATGGAAATCCGCTACATGAAGGAAGATTTGGATAATTTTGAATTCATGGGTAAAAATAAATATGCCGGAGGAAGCCTTGTTTTTATTCTTGGAGGAAACACTGGAGCCCTGGCAGACAAAAACATCAATGTCTCCGTTACCTGCAAAGGCGTGTATTGTCTTGAAGGCAGCCATAAGGGAGAAACAAAATTCCTAATGACCTCCGCCCTCAATTTTCCTTTGTTCTAGCATTAGTTGGTGAGAATTTTTCTGTTCGCAACCGACACAATGGAAGCAACAGCAAAGCCAATAAATGCCCCTGTAAGAACGTCTGTCGGGAAATGATTTCCGCTTAAAATTCTCAAAACCATTGTAAGAATTCCAATTACCAAAACTGCTGCCATGAGGATTTTTTTTGAAGCAGGCTTCATTGGACTGTCCTTGAGCCACCAGAACAAAAAAGCACCTGCAAGGAAAACAACGGAAGAATGACCGCTTGGCCATGAACTGATGAAGTCTCCTTCCGCAATGTCCTTCAGGCTAGGATTTGGAAAATACATGTACGGACGAATTCTGCCGCCAACAGTTTTTAGAATTCTGTATACACCAAAAGTATATGCCCAGGATTCTACGTAGACGATGAAGTCAAAGACAACAGCCTTTAAGCAAGTTCTTTTTTTAACGGCTTCAACACCTGGAATCAAAAAGCAGACGGTGCATACAATCAGGTGGGCAAAAATGAAGGCAAGGGTTCCTGCCTTGTCGATTGCTTTGTTGTATGGATGGGCAAAAGCTGCATCCAGCGAATTTACATTTTCTATTCTATATATTTCCCCATTCCATTCAGGGATGATTCTGTTCTCACGGAGCACGATGGAAAGCCCCAAAATTGCAAAGCCCAGAACCATAACGAAGGAAAGCTGCATCAGTTTTTTTCTTGAGATTGATTCAATGTTATTCATGACTTCAATTTTAATGCAGATTTAAGAAAATAATCAAACTCTAATGCCAAACTTCCATAAGCTTAAAAAAATCTATAAAATTAGGATACAATTTACCCCGGAGTCATTTAATGAAGTTTTTTCGTTCCATTCTTTTAATGTTGATTTTCTCTGCAGCAGGCGAATCCCTTTTTGCACAGAACGGGTCCATTGATTTCTGGACCAATATGCCACACGAACAGCTGGCAAAAGAACTTACGGACAGGATGGATGACGAAGAACTTTTGGCTCAGATTCTTATGTTCGGTTGGGCTGGAGCCGAACCAAGCGACCTTTTGAATTCCTGGGTTACACAACGCGGTCTTGGCAGCGTAAAAGTTTTCGGCTGGAACACGGACAACATCCAGAAAGTTGCAAAATCAGTAAGGCAGTTGCAGCAGGAAGCCGCAGAACGCCCTTTCAAGATTCCACTGTTTGTGGCAACAGACCAGGAAGGAGGATGGATCCGTCATGTTAAAGGCGAAACTTCCGATACTCCGGGCAACATGGCAATCGGTGCTTCAGGCTATCCAATCGACGCTTATTATTCAGGTTTCTATATAAACAGGGAAATCCGTGCATTGGGAATCAACATGAACTTTGCCCCAACCGTAGACCTTTACAGCAATCTTGATTCAAGCGTAATCGGCCCCCGTTCCTTTGGTTCAGAACCAGTCAACGCTGGAATTCTTGGGGAAGCTTTTTCAAAAGGTTCCATGGATGCAGGCGTAATTCCTACGGCAAAACATTTTCCTGGACACGGTGATACAAGTCTGGATAGCCACGGAAGACTTCCTCAGATTGAAATCGACGAAAAGACTCTGTACAACCGTGAACTCATTCCTTTTAAATACCTGATCAAGGCAAATATTCCTGCCATCATGAGCGGGCACCTTTCATTTCCACAGATTGAAAGCGACGGAACACCCGCAAGCCTTTCAAAGAAAATGCTTACTGACATTTTGCGAGGTCAGCTTAAATATGAAGGCCTCATAATTACAGACGACATGATGATGAACGGTGCAACCTTGTTTGCAGGTTCCTTTGCAAGGGCCGTTACCATGGCAATCGAAGCCGGCAACGACATCATCATTTCTTCTACTACCGCAAACCTTTACGACAACCTTTGGACAAACAACATAAGGTACATGGAAACAAATCCTGAATTCAGGACAAGGGTTAAGGATGCAGCCCGCAGGGTAATCCTTTCAAAGCTCGTGTACTTCAAGAGCGAAAACCATGCTCCCCTCTACCCTGACGAAAACACAATCTACGAACACATTCCGGACAAGGAAGGGCAGAAATTCTTCCTTGAACAGGCCTGCCGTTCCATCAGCGTTTACAAGGCTGGAAGTTCAATGCCATTCATTCCGGAAACAAACGAAAAGATTCTTGTCGCAGGTCCATTTCTTTCCCTCTACAACGAGGCAAGAAGATGCTATCCCAACATTTCAACCTTCCACTTCAGCTACGAACTCAGGCGTGACGAAAGCAATTTTGATGAATGGAATGCTGCACGCCTAACTCAGGTTGCAGACGGATTTGATACAATCATTATTGTTGTTTATGACAAGCACACTGCAAACATTGCAAAACGACTGCGCTACATGGACAAAAAGGTCATCATTCTTTCAATCATGTCGCCTGTACACATACTCAAGGATTTTGACTGGGCTGACACAATCCTTTGCGGCTACAGCTATTCAAACTATTCCTTTGCGGCCCTGCTCAGTGCACTTAAAGGTGAATTTGTTCCCAAGGGAAAGATTCCGCTTTAATAAATTATATTTTCCTGTACTGCCTCATGAAATAAAGGATCAGGATTGCTGCCGTTATGCACCATGAAAAAATGTACAAAAGGAACAATGACGGTATTGTCTTGAAAAAGGCAAACACCGTGTAGATCCAGATAATCCTGAAAAGGCACGACCCCGCAAGTACAATCATTGAAGGTACAAAAGTTTTTCCAAGTCCCCTGTTGGCCGCAATGGTGTTGTCCATAAATGTTGCAAAGCAATATGAAAAACTCATTATCTTAAGTCTGAGCATTCCGGCATCTATAACCTCAGGATCCGCAGTAAAGATTCCAAGGAATTTCCTTCCAAAAAAATAAAAGCAAAGTCCTATAGCAGCACCAAGAACAAATGAATAGGCATTTGCTATTATTGCAGAATCCTTAATCCTCTTTTTATTTCCTGCCCCATAATTCTGGCCGATGAAAGTTGCACATGCCGAATAAAAAGCTCCCATGGCATTATAAACGATAGGATCCAGATTTGATGCGGCTGCCGTTCCTGCAACCATTACTGCATCAAAAGAATTTACGCCGACTTGAATAAAAGTGTTTGCAAAAGCAAAGATTGCATTCTGCATTCCCGAAGGAATTCCAACTTTTAGAATTCTTTTGGCAACGGATCTGTTCAAAGAAATTTTCCTGAAAGAAAATTTAATGTCGCCGGTTCCCCTGCAAAGGGTTGCCATTGTAAGGATTGCGGAAATGTATTCAGAAATTAAACTTGCAAGGGCAACTCCAGCACAATCCATTTTAAATGAAATGACAAAAATCAGGTTAAGGATGATGTTTATGGTTCCTGCAAAAGTCAAAAAGTACAGGGGCCTTTTTGTATCTCCTGCGGCACTTAGAATTCCGTACCCGTAATTGTAGAGGGCAGCACCAGGAAGCCCAAGAATATAAATTCTAAAATATGTTACTGCACCTTCAAGAAGTTCGGCTTTTGTCTTTATCAGGACCATGATTTTTTCTGCAAAAATGAATCCTAATAATGCAAGAAGCAAGCCTGAAACAATTGAAATTATAAATCCCGTGTGAACTGAATCGTCGATTTCCTTTTTTGAACGGGCCCCTATAAAATATGCAACGATGGAATTTATACCGAAGCCAATGCCCATTATAAGGCCCGTAAATAAAAACAGAACCTGTGCCGTAGACCCAACAGAACCAAGAGCTATGGTTCCGGCAAATCGTCCAACTACGGCAATATCTGCAATATTAAAAAGAACCTGAAGCAAATTTGAGAAGATAAGCGGTATACTGAAAAAAAGGATTCCCCTTGTCAGGGAACCCCTTGTTAAATCTTTTTCGAAACTTTTTGAAGGCATGGTACCTACTGTAGTAAATGGCACATTTTTATTCAATATTGCAAAGTGCAAAAACCTGTCCAAAAAACTAGCACCCCTGACCTTCAAAATGAGCAAGCTTTTTTCTAAGCGTTGCATAAAGCTTCACAGCTTCTTCTTTTGAGCGGCCCCTTGTTACGAGTTCCTTTTTTCCAGGTTTTTAAGGAGCGGCTTAAGGGGTCCGGAATCAAGAAGAAGTTTCTTACCAAGTTCTTTTACGCTCATCTCCCTGTGTTCCTACATTACCATCATCTTTGGAAGCAAAGTATCCTGCCTTTACGGCCTTTGCAAGCTGATCGCTGCATGAAGTCGGCCGCCGCCCGCAGATGATTCCAGACAGTTTTGATTCAATCTGGTCTACAGTCCATCCATCCAAAAGCAACGGTATTGTCTTTAAATTTCCATTGCATCCACCCATGAATTCTATGTTCTTTAAAACATCTCCGTCAATATCCATGCTGATTACTTTTGAGCATGTGTTTTCCGTCAGATAGTCCAAATGTAACGACCTAGAGAATTTCCCTTACCTTTTCGGCAACTTTCTTGATGATTTCTGTAGGCTCGAATCTTGCAAAGATTTCCCCTTCCCAGTTGACGATGATCTTTGTGAAGCTCCACTTTATCTTTCCGTTGTTCTTATAGTCTTCTTTCATTTTTTTTTACGATTGGCTTGAGGATCACAGACATGGGTCCGCTGAAACCTTCAAACTTTGTATTTTCAGTTATCCACTTGTAGAGCGGAATTGCATTGTCGCCGTTTGCTTTAATCTTTGAATACTGGGTTGTAAAACCGCAGCCTGTTGCCGTGTTTACGATCTTTACCTTGAACTTTAAAAGTTCAACTACCGTACAGATTATAGAAGATAGAATAAGAAAAAAATCCGGGCGTATTACTCCCCGCCACAAATACAGGGAAATGGAATAATCAATGAGGCCTTTCTCTCAGAAGCCGTTAGTCAGATACAGAAAGAAGATACTGATCTGAACAATCAGGGACAAAACTGAACCTATCCAGCATAAGGCTGAAATTTTATTCTGCAGCTTCCTGAAATGATCACTGCGATATTTTTCAAAGTTCACATTTAGAATACAACACTGTTTTTATGTTTTTACAGTTCTATTTTGGAAACTATCTGCAATTTAGACAAAGCATTGCAAACAGCCAATTACCGGGAGCATCCTTTTGCATTTCTCTCGGCAATCAGCCAAATAAGATTCTAAGGCTCAGATTGCTTTGACTCCATTCAATTGCTTAACTCTTCTTTTGATATTCCTGTAACCTTAAAAATCGTTTCAAAGTCAATGCTGCATTCCATCATTTTCTTCGCATTTTCAAGATTTTTCTGTCTGGCTCCCTGCAGTACACCTTCCTGGATACCTTGTTGAATACCTTGTTGAATACCCTGTTGAATGCCTTGTTGAATGCCTTGCTCTATACCCTGTTGAATACCTTGCTGAATACCTTGCTCCAGACCTTTAGCCATACCGGTTTCTATAGCATGACGTTCTGCAGTTTTCATATCTGAAACATGCATCCAGTATCGGCTTTCATGATACCAATTCATTTCGTCCTGACTAACGTGTTCGAGTACTGTTACTGCCATATCAATCCCCCTGTTATGAGCACAAAGTTCTTTTACGACATCCTGTTTATTTTTATTGGAAGCGTACAGAAAGAATTTACCCCACATCTGAGTTTTCGTCAATTTTGAAACATCATCAGAGAGCTGCTTGATTTTCGGCAGTTCAATGAAAATGACATTGAGAAGATTTTCTATCTGACGGCCTTCTGCATTTTTCATTGTGTACCAGTTGATGCAGTTTTCTTCTTCAGCATCAAAAATAAAATTGAGGACTGAAATCTGAAAAACCTGCGGAATATCCTGCCACCCTTTTCCACGCGGAGTGTAATGATTCAGCAGATGAGCAGCATGATATTCAGCACGCTTGCCATAACAGGCATTTTCATTGCGTCCCTGCATTTCAATATTTACAGCCTTGCCATCAATCTTGCAGTTGATGTCGAATTCTGACTGCTTGTCGTCTAGTGCTTCACCTGAAAGTTCATTGGGTTGAAGGACTACATCAGTGACTTCTTTTTCCAGAATATCGGAAAGAAAACAGGTCAAAGCGCCGCGAGATTCATCAGAATCATCAGTAAAAATAATTTTGAAAGTTGGATCTGCACAAGGATTTAAAAGTGCATCACGAGATGGTCTATAAGTTATTACCATACACGTCTCCTGAAATTGGAATAAAGACACAACTGTGCCCTAGTCCTTCAGCCCCAACTCTGAAGACGTGCGGTAAAACTCGTATAGCCGGTAAAAGAATCCTAAAGATTCAATCAGTCATAATAAAAATATTGGGAAGCCAAAAAGCACCGGCCATAACCATTTACAAAATTAGAGTAGTAAAATAACAAAAAGAAATCAACCTCTAAATCATAGGAACATGCGGAAGGTTTTCGCGGAAGCAAGTCTACTCAAGTGTATTATCCTTGCCTCTTCTTTAACATTTTTGTTTTTCCGTCTACTATATGGGCATGGATAACATTTCAAAATTCTACGCAGATGCACAGAGATTAAAGAAACACTATCGAGCTGAACACAGCAACTATGACGGCGGTGAAGTATGCGGTCAGATCAAGGAACTTTTTGGGCGCAACAACGGCCATGTAAAATCCCTTGCCCTTTCCTACGCCGATTACTGGTACGATACCTACATCATGAATTCTGCAGAAATGGAAAACGAACCTACGGAACAGCATCTTCAGGTCCTTGGCTCCATTCAGGCACTTATCGACAATGATCCAGAACAGATCACGGAGCTTACACAGGAAGACTGGAAAGAACTTTGCGACCTTACAAACTATGAAGCCGATGACCTTCCTTTGGAATTCCTCAACGACATCATGATCATTTTTGTTGACCATCAGGCCTGCTGAATATGGAAAGCAATTTGTATTCAAAATGCAGTCAGTGTCCAAGAAACTGCGGAACTGACAGAAGCAGCGGCAAATGCGGTTTCTGCAGGGAAAGCGAGGACCTGAAAATTGCAACTGCCTGCCTTCATTTTGGTGAAGAACCCCTCATTACGGTTTTTGGCGGAAGCGGAACCATTTTTGTTACCGGCTGTACCCTTCGCTGTTCCTTCTGCCAGAACTATCAGATAAGCCAGCAAGGAATGGGGAAATCCGTAAGCAGGGATGAATTTGTTGAAATGTGCCTTAAGCTTCAGTCTCTTGGAGCCGAAAACATCAACATAGTTACAGGCAGCCACCACATTCCAAAACTTTCAGAATTTTTGATGGCTGCAAGAAACTCTGGCCTTATGATTCCCATAACATGGAATTCCAGCGGCTACGAAAGCGTTGAAAGCCTTGAGCTTTTGAAAGGCATCGTTGACATCTGGCTTCCGGACTACAAAACGGTAAATTCCATCATGAGCAAGGAACTTTTTGATGCTGAAGATTATCCGTCGGTTGCTAAAAAGGCAATCCGCTGGATGGTCAACAATACTCCAATGGAAATTGTTGAAGTTGAAAAAAACGGCGAAAAACGCGAAAAGATGATGAAGGGGACAATCGTGCGGCATCTCGTTCTTCCGGGAAGAATCGAAGATACAAAACTTACTCTGGACTGGCTGAAGAAAACCTGCGACGGCAAATCCTGCATTTCCCTCATGTCACAATATACTCCGGTTCCATTCAAAGGTTCCGCTGAAGAACTTGCGTGGAGGAAAAAATCCCTCGGTGCTTTCCAGAACCGCCTGATAAATACTGAAGAAGACAAGGCCTTGAGGAAACTGATCGACAGCTACGATTTTGAATACCTTTTTTATCAGGATTTGAGCGACGACACCAGCTGGCTTCCAGACTTCAACAGAATCCAGCCCTTTAGTAACGCACTGGCAAAGCCAGTATGGCATTGGAAAGACGGAATGGTAAGCAACTGAAAGTCATTGTCATTGCGAGGCGCGAAGTACCGCGGCAATCCAAGAAACAAAGAATGCATGCCTAAATGCCGGTGGCATGCAGATTGCTTCTTCGCAGGCTCATGGCAATGACATTAAAGTTGACTGCAATTTTAATGACAAATTTCACTTTTTTTTCTATATTATATGTATCATATAAAATGAGGTATTAAATGTCAGAAAAAAACGACGACAACAAGAAGAACGAAAATGATCCTTATGATTTTTTCAAACTTCAGATAGACGATGAGGACAAGGGAAACGACCCAAAGAACAACAGGCCTCGCAAGGGCATTCCGTTCTGGGGACTCCTTTTCGCAATCGCAGGTATCCTTTTCCTCTTCAACATGTTCCTTTCTCCCAAAACAGACGATCTCATCGACTTCTCTGAATTCCGCAATCTTGTAGAACAGGGACAGATTGTTCGTGTTGAACTTGGGGAACACTACTTTACTGGATACACGGCAGATGCCAGCACAAATGTAGCCCAGCAAAAAAAGTTTGGATTCCTCCGTCCTATGAACAACCCTCAGTCGCAGGGAATTTACAGGACTACGGGAGTTCTCATGCAGAGTTTCATTCAGCTTCTGGATGAAAAAGGAGTTGAATATAAATTCATTGAAAGGCAGAACAATGTCTTCCTTCAGATTCTGGTAAACATTGCTGTTCCAGTTCTCCTCATTTTCCTCGTTTATTTCTTCATCTTCAGAAAGATGGGCGGCGGCATGTCCGGTTCAATGTTTGGAATCGGTGGCGGAAAATCCAAGGCCATTGACGAAGGGAAGGTTAAGACCCGTTTCAGCGATGTTGCCGGTGTTGATGAAGCAAAGGATGAACTAGTAGAAGTTGTAGACTTCCTCAAAGAACCAAAGAAATATACGGAAATCGGCGGAAAAATTCCAAAGGGTGTTCTCCTTGTTGGACCTCCGGGAACAGGTAAAACTTTGCTTGCCCGTGCAGTTGCAGGTGAAGCCGGCGTTCCATTCTTCAGAATTTCCGGTTCTGACTTTGTTGAAATGTTTGTCGGAGTCGGTGCATCCCGCGTCCGCGATCTTTTCCGCAATGCAAGGGAAAAGGCTCCATGCATCATCTTCATTGATGAAATTGATGCCATCGGCAAGAGCCGTGTGAATAATTTTGGCGGAAGCAATGATGAACGCGAACAGACACTCAACCAGCTTCTTGTTGAGATGGACGGTTTCGATAACGAAAAGGGCCTCATCATTCTTGCAGCTACAAACCGTGCAGACATCCTTGACCCAGCCCTTCTCCGCCCAGGACGCTTTGACCGCCAGGTTCCGGTTGAAAAGCCTGATGTTAAAGGTCGTGAAGAAATCCTTAAGATTCACGCAAAGAACGTTAAGCTTGATGACGACGTTGACTTTGAATCCGTAGCCCACGGAACAACTGGTTTTGCAGGGGCAGACCTTGCCAATGTTGTAAACGAAGCAGCCCTTCTTGCTGTCCGCAACGGACACACAAAGGTTTCAATGTCAGACATGAACGATGCCATCGACAAGGTAAGCATCGGTCTCAAGAAGAAATCCCGCAAGGATAATGAAAAAGACATGAGGCTTGTTTCAATCCATGAAACAGGACACGCCCTTGTTGGTGCCTTTACACCTGATTATCCTCCTGTAAACAAGATTACAGTTGTTCCTCGCAGCCACGGTGTTGGTGGTTTCACACAGTACCGCGAAGAAGAAGAAAAGCACTTCCAGACAAAGAAGGACATGATTGCAGAAATCGACACGCTCCTTGGTGGTCGTGCAGCAGAAGAAATCATGCTTGGAGATGTTTCTACAGGTGCATCCAATGACATTGCCCGTGCAACAGAAATCATCAAGCGCATGATTGTTGACTTTGGCATGAGCGACAGATTCCGCAACATGACTTTGGGCAAGGGAGTTCTTGGAAACGCTGGCGGAGAACCAACTCTTGTCCGCGAATTCTCTGAAGAAACACAAAAGTACATTGATGTTGAAATTTCGCGCATCATGGATGAACGATACAAGTATGTTCTTAAGCTTCTTAAGGCACACAAAAATCTTCTTGAAACCATCGCAAATGTCTTGAAAGAAAAAGAAACAATTGAGGGTAAGGAATTCCTTGAACTTGTAAAGACAGAAAAGGAAGCCAAGGTTGCAGCAGAGAAAGAACCATCGGGAAAAAAGGCAGGGGCAAAAAAATTGGCTGCCGAAAAGAAGATAAAGGCTGCTCCAAAAAAAACAAAGAAAGTTTCTGAATAAAGATCCTTTCAAGGCAATCATAAAACAACGAAGCCCCTGAAGCAACTTCAGGGGCTTTTCTATTTTATTTTTTTTACTAAAGTACATAGGAGCTCTAAAAACAGTTTCTGATCTGATGGTTCCAGTTCGTGAAATTTTGAAAGCATAAATTTATCACTTGCAGAAAAAAACGTTTCTGATTTTACTCCAGTTACAAGATATTCAACACTCACATCCAATGACTTTGCTAATCTAAAGGCCACGTCTGCAGGGGGCATCGAAGGTTTTGTTGCAGAAACATAGGTCAACAAAGCTCGCGGAGTTACTTCGGCTTTTTTAGCCAATTCTTTATGTTGAATCCCAGCATATTCCATTTCTTCTTTAAGACGTTCGTTGAAAGTCATAGAAACAGAATATCAAAATAATGCAGTATCTCTCAAAATTTCTACTATATGTTGTATTATTACGGTATATAATTTACAATATATCGTAGTAATAATTTATTATTATACAAAATATCGATTTAAAGGAGCATTATTACATGATAAAAAAGTTTTACACCTCTATTTTATCACTGTGCTTTACTATTGCTTCAATTTTTGCCGTTAAATCAGAAATGGTTCTTGTCGAAGGTGGAACTTTCCAGATGGGAGATGATATTGCCGATGCGCCAACCAGAACTGTCTCTTTAGAAAGTTTTTACATGGATAAATACAAGGTCACTCTTTACGATTGGTATTCCATCATGGGATCCAATCCTAGCAATTACAATACTTGGGGTATCTTGAATTCAATGCCTAAAGAACATTCTGAAAGGAAAGAATATTCAGCAATGGGTATAAGCTGGTACGAAGCTCTAATTTATTGTAATCGAAAAAGCATACAAGAAGGCCTAGAACCTTGTTATTCATCAGATGGTTCTAAAGATGCTATTACAAATTTTAAATGGGCAATAAAAGAAAGTAACAACGGCTATAAAATTAATAGGGTTTTCTTCTCAAATGTTGAATGCGATTGGAATGCAAACGGATACAGACTTCCTACAGAAGCAGAATGGGAATATGCTGCAAGAGGAGGCAAATACAAGAGCCCATACATATTCAGTGGAAGTGATGATTTTAGAGAAGTCATTAATATGACAGCTCCATACAAACTTGCCAAAAAGAAAAGTAATGCACTTGGAATTCATGACATGAGCATGGGACCAGAATGGTGCTGGGATTACTACTCTAGCAGTTATTATAACTCAGGAGATGATTATAACCCTCATGGGCCAACAGTTGGCGATATAAGAGAAGTATCCATGTCTATTATTGTAGATGGTAGAGATAAAATTTTTGCTCCATGTCGTGTTCTTCGTGGAGGGGAATATGAATATGTTGCTGATGTTCAGAATGAGACTGCTGCTCAATTGAGTTCTGTATATTCTCGGTCATTTAACCACCCGGAAAACTATGACAGACCTGGAGTTGATGCTCCACTCTTTATGATTCGTGTTGTTAGAAAAGCCGAGAAATCAAAAGCAAAAATCTATCGAAATGTTGAAGTAATGATTTTTGGAAAGCCCTACTACTATTTTATGACCGATAAAATCGAAGAATTGTGCAAAGAGTATCCTGATTTTATTAGTGGTAAAGAAAAATTAATTAAAAATCCTAATTTGTCTCCTGCAGTTATTAGCAGAATGGAAGAGTTAGGATGTTGTTATTCTGTCACATTTTCCAATGGTAGTGCAATTCTGAATTTCTATGATGCTGAAACAGGACCATCATATGCATTCTTAAAAAAGCTCAATCTATCAAAAGAAAATGAGACGGCTAAATCATCAAAACTGAAGAGCAATTGGTTTAACCATCCGGCTTTAAAGGATTGGCGTATTTATATGAATTCTCTTCATGATGATATCTATAAAGAGGTTATCACTGAAATTGAATCAAGAATAAAACAGGTTCAAGCTGAAAATAGAACTTTGAATAAATATGACATTATCATTATAAAAGACCGGATTGTATCAAAACACAATTCAGATGATAAATTACCATCCCGGTTTAATCTCTCCGGTAAAATGAGTAATTCAAAATTTGCAAATATATTAAATAAAATAATTTTTAACAAAGAGTAGGTAGGGAGCATATGTTTTGTAAATATTGTGGAAAAGAACATAAGACTGATGTGATTTTTTGTTCTACATGCGGTAAACAACTTAAAAAGGCCGATACTGAAGAAGTAAACAACGTAATTAAAAATTCCGAGTCTAAACTAGATGAAACCAAAACTTCTAAAGAAAGTGTTGATTCAGATCCTGATAAAACAGAACAATCTAATGATTCCGTAATAACAAGAAAATTTTGTGAAGAATGTGGTGAAGAACTAATAAAAGGTGCAAACTTCTGCCCTAATTGTGGAAAAGGAAATAGTGAAAGTATTTCTGATTCCTTAAAACCTTCTTTTATGCTTAATACTACTAAATCTGAACATACAAAAAAATTCATACCTTCGGTATCTGACAAATCCCGAACAGCAGCAGCTCTTCTTGCATTCTTCCTTGGTGAATTTGGCGCTCATAGATTTTATGTAGGTAAATTTTTTTCCGGAATTATACAAATACTTTTTGGATTTTCTTTCCTCATAGGTCTATTCCTGTTCGCTGGCTTAGGTACTGAAGAAATTGCTTTACTATTTCTTATTTTAGGAATCGGAAATTCTATCTGGATTGTTATTGATTTCATTATGATCCTATGCGGTTCGTTCACTGATAGAGACAATCTTCCGCTTCAGGACTGGTCAATCTAATTTGTCAAAGGTATTTATATGTATTGTAATAATTGTAAAAATTCAATAAAAGATAATGCTAAATTCTGTCCAATATGTGGAACTCCACAAACCATTAAAAAAAACGATTCCGAATATGCGGAAAGAAATTCTTCATACGACTTCGATTTTCATAAATGGATTATAGAGAATGGACTTGAGTCATACGAAGATTTTCTTATCAAACAAGATCTTAATTCCATAGATGTTTTAATGAGCCTGTCTGAGTCGGATCTTCTGCAAATCGGAATTGAAAGCATAGGCATGCGTAAAAAAATCTTAAATGGTGTTCAGAAATTAAAAACAACAGCGCAAACATTTAATGCTACTAAAGTAGCTGGAGAACAATCTTCAATTCCTAACCGCTGTCCAAATTGCGGGGATTTTTGGGCAATGCAGAAAGAAACTTCTGGCGCAGGTAATACTTTAGGGAAGGCTTTGATCGGGGGGCTTTTGCTTGGTCCAATAGGAGCAATCGGCGGAGCCGCCTTTGGAAATAAAAGCGTTACATTTATCTGTGAAAAATGTGGATTTAAAAAAGAATATAAAACATCAGTGCTAAAAAGTACAACACAGGGAATAAAAGAAATCTTCAAATAGGAGTAAATTATGTTTTGTAATAATTGTGGAAATGAAATTGACGGTGACGCAATTTTCTGCACAACATGTGGTTGTAAATTAAATGAAATTAGTCACGTGAAATTTTGCCCATCTTGTGGAAACAAATTGGAAGATGACGCTTTGTTTTGTTCCAACTGTGGTTTTAAAATTTCTTCTTCAGAAATAAAAGTTGAGCATCATGAAGAAAGTTATAGTCCCACAGATGAATTAATGAATGATCATAAACCTGAAGAAAAATCTGTTCTAGTCGAAAACCCAAATAAGATTACTCATAATACCAGTATAAGAAAAAAAGACATTATCATCCTTGTATCAGTGTGTGCATTAGTTCTGATTGGCTATTTTATATTTAATTCTAATAATTCACATAATTCAAAAAAAATATCACCTTGGTTATCCAACAATACTTACAACTTCGATGTGTTTAAACCATATACTTGCAATTCTACCAGCAATAAAGATGAGTTTGATTGCTACAATCTTTCTGATAAACAGATTAAAGAATTGTGGAATAATCCTCCCAAATATGCGGTGTATAACAGCAAATCCTACGAATTAGATAACATTAACCTTGATTTTTTTGAAATTCAACCGGGGGAAGATATTTGGACCGAGGAATTTGGAAGCATAGGCTTCACATTAAAACAATACAATGTGATTATTCATTGGGATGATTTTGACGGCACTTATCATCATTTTGCAGAAATATTTGTTTTAGACGGAAATAAAGGCTTTGCATTATATAAATACATAGATTTCTCAAAATATGAGTTTTAATGCCATTAACTGTTTTGCATAAGAAATCTTACATCCCTTCCCTTAACTCAAAACCAAAATAATCATGTCCCGGGTAGACGAGAGTGTTGCCCGGGATTTTCTCTTTTATGAGGGAAAGGCTCTGCATCATCTCTGCTTCACTTCCCCCTTCAAAATCTGTGCGTCCCCATGTTCTGTAAAAGAGGGTGTCGCCGCTTATGAGTACGCCTTCCTTCTCGTTGTAAAGGCAGCAGCTTCCCCTTGTATGTCCCGGCGTATGCATTACCTTCCATTGATCAAAAATAACTTTGCCGTCAGAAAGATAATCTGTTGCCTCCGGAAGTTCTGACACAGACGGGATGAATGCTTCACAGCCCATATCTTCAAGACCGTGTCCCTGAACCTCACCGGAATTAATTCCGATCATTGGAGAATCTTCTTTGTGAATATAGATTGGAATGTCCGGATGTTTTTCGCGGAGAAACTTAAGGCCCGAAACATGGTCAAAGTGCCCGTGGGTCAAAACAATGGCAACTGGAGTCAGTCCTGTGGACTCAAGGTATGCCGAAAACTTTTCCGTGTCGCGGGTAAATTTGCAGACCGCAGGATCAACAATGAAACACTTTCCGTCCCCGATAGGAACAATATAAGTATTTACCTTAAATATTCCGGTTTGAATGCAATGGATGTCCATATTTCCTCCGTATATGTCAGTAGAAAATGTTTCTATATCATAGGCAGAATTCGACATTTATGTCATTGCGAGCCTGGAACGGGCGTGGCAATCTTCATGCCTTTAGCTAGATTGCTGATGGATTGCTTCGTCGCAAGCTCCTCGCAATGACAAGACTTTCAGCATCTCAATTTACGAACATAGCCTAAAAAAAACGGCAGCTTTCGCCACCGCCCTATTACCTAACCTAGTTCAGGTTAAGATCAATTTGTAACCTCTGAGAAAACTAAATGCGTAGCAGAAGTTCGCGACAAACTGCGACTTGAAACTGCGTTTCATTGAAACGTACTTTCTCTGGAGCAGGCTTGGCGCGGTTCTCTGCGAGAGCATTTATATTTTTAGTTGTTTACAAAGTGAGACTTAACCTGTCCGTCTTCTGTTGTTTCAAAGTATGTTTTTTCTTCAACTGGAACTGGAGCTGGTTCTGCCTTTGGTTCTTCTGCTGGAGCATTGTCCATAGAAGCAGCGAATGCCGACTGTTCTGCAGCAATCTTTGCTGCTTCTGTATTTACAGATGTATCAGCGTGTCCTTCGTTTGAAACATTTGCTGGGATTACTTCATCCTGTGCATCTGCTGTGTTTTCGCCTTCTTCCTTCTTGCGGCTGTAGCTTACAGAAAGCTTTCTTCCGCGGTATTCATATCCGTCGAGGGCAGAAATTGCCTTGTCGCAGTCTTCTGCAAAAAGCTGGATGAAAGAGTAGTTTGAAAGAACGCGGATTTCTCCGATTCTTGAGCGGTCAAAACCTGCTACACTTACAAGAAGTCCAACAAGGTCACGAGGGAATACGCCGCGGCTTCTTCCTACACCGATGAAAATTGTTCCTGCTGCTTCTGGAGCGATCGTTACGCGAGGAGCCTTTTCTGTATGTTCTTCTGTCTTTCTTTCTGTTGTACGTTCGTTGCGGTTAAAGCGATCTTCATGCTTGTTGTTTGCAAAACGATCCTTCTTGTTGTTGTCGCGGTTGAAGCGGTTGCTTCTGAAACCGGATGCATTCTTGATGAGCAAAGCTGCTACATAGCCTCTGCGTGAGAATGGAACATTCTTCTTGAAGAGCTTCTTGAATGTCTTCAAAGCTTCGATGTCTGAATCACTTGATGATTCAACGCGTCTTACTGCATCTGCCAAAAAAGCTGCCACCTGTTCTTCGTTGATTGAAGAACTTTCACGATTGTTGTATGCCATTTTATTACTCCTGTAAATTCAAAATGAACCCGAATTCTGTCTTTTTGAATGAAAACTCACAAAACAAATTTTCCATTGATTCGGGCATTATTTTTGTTGATAAAATTACCCACTGAATTCCGAAGTCCTTAAAATCAGCAAGGCATCTATTCAAAAGCTCTTTGCCTATGCCGAGACCACGGTAATTCTGAATCACAAAAAAATCCGTAAAAGCAACTGATTTTTTTGCTGAGGACGGACAGTAAGAAACAAGGGAACACCCCAGGAATTCATGGTCGTGGGAATAACATGCATAACCGAATTTGTTTTCCCATGAAACGGCTGCCGACTGAGATTTGAAAATGTCTGCAACTGCTTCTCCAAGGCTTCCTTCATGCCTTTCTTTGTATTCTTCTGCAATATTAATGACTTCACGATCAACGCATTCCTTGTCCTTAAGAGAATCGTATTTGGTAAATTCAAAATCGTCCTGAACAAGATATTCCGTATCAAAAGATTCCGGATTTTCTTCAAGACCTTCCAAACCCCAGGACTCGCAAAGTACATTGTACCATTCGGTGATTCTTGCATGCATGGTCCTGTCCTTGAAGGCATACCACTTCTGCTCCACTTCCGGGTACGATTTTAAAATTGATTTGAAATTCCTGAACACCCCCCTTCTGTTTGCAAGACATCTCCTCAGCTCCTTGTAGGCATTGGGATTATGAAGCCCTGCAGTAAAATTTTCCATCATTTCAAAACCGTCATCGCTGTCCCACGACGGAATTGAATAATAGTTTTCTTCATCAATGTCGATTTCATCATCACCGTTCAGTTCTTCCCTACTAAAATTTTCAGACGACAGAATCTTCAGTTCTCCATTTTCCGCATCAACACAGTATACGGAGTTCTGGTCTTCCATGGCAAAGAGAATCTTGTCTTTTAGGGAATCAGTGAGTGAAAAGGTCATTTATTTTTCAAGGTCAGAACGCTTTGTAATGATCTTGCTGATAAGGCCGTATTCGATTGATTCTTCTGCATTGAGCCAGTAGTCGCGGTCTGTATCCTTTGAAACCTTTTCAAGTGCTGTGCCTGTTTCTTCTGCAATGATTTCGTTGATCTTTGCACGAGTCTTTGCAAGTTCAGCAGCGTGGATTTCAATATCTGTGGCTACACCCTTCATTCCGCTTGATGGCTGGTGAATGAGGTAGCTTGAATTTGCAAAACCGAAGCGGCGCTCTTTTGGAGCTGCAAGAAGAATAAGGGCAGCGGCACTGGCAATGAGACCCATACCGATGATGTGAACAGGTGCATTGATGAAACGGATTGTGTCAAAGATTGCAAAACCTGCATAAACATCACCGCCTGGGCTGTCGATGTAAAGGTAGATTGGCTTATCGTTGTCTGCCTCAAGAATCAAAAGCTGGCGGCAGATTTTGTCTGCAAGTTCTTCGCTTACTTCGCCGCTCATTAAAATCTGTCTTGTCTTAAGGAATTTTTCTGCAAGTGGATCGGCCATTTCCGGCTTCTTTTCTTCTTTCTGTTCGTCTTCAAGGCGAATGTTCATTGTTCTGTTCATTGTTTCTCCCAATAATGAATGTACGGCAAGAAAAAAGTACATTCGTGGTCATTTCATAAGTGGAAATCCATCTTTTTGACCCTTAAAATATATACAAAAAAGTGCCGATAGGCAACAAAAACCGACTTCTTACTGCTTTTTTGCTTCTTTCCAGAGGGCAAGCATTTCGGCATCGTTTTTCTCTTCCATTGCAAGGCCTTTTTCCTTCATTTTCTTTTCAACAAATCGGAATCTGCCGGAAAATTTCTTCGCAGCCTTTTCAAGAGCAACATTCGGGTCAACTCCAAGCTTTCTGCAGTAATTTACGGCTGCAAGGAGCATGTCCCCGGCCTCTTCTTCAAGGTGTTCCTGATTGTTTTCTTTTATTGCCCCGGAAATTTCTTCCAGTTCTTCTCGGACCTTGCTTTCCGCCAGCTCCACCGAAGGCCAGTCAAAACCGCTTTTTGCGGCTTTCTTGAGCATCTTGTAGGCCTTTAAAAGAGGAGGGAATCCATTTGGAACGCTGTCCAGAACGGAATCCGATTTGCGGCCTTCTACTTCTTCCTTGATTTTGTCCCACTGTCTTACTACTTTTGCCGCCGTGTCTGCCTGAACATCACCAAAAACATGGGGATGGCGGCGAACAAGCTTTTCGCTTATTTCATCAAGGACTTCTGAAATTGTAAAATCCCCTGCCTGTTCGTAGCAGTAGGAAATCAAAACTATATTAAAAAAGGCGTCCCCTAGCTCCTCTCTGGCATGCATTGGATCGCCTTCCGTTATGGCATCGATTACTTCAAAAGTTTCCTCGATGAAAGTTTCCCGCAGTGTGGAAGGCGTCTGCTTTTTGTCCCAGGGGCACCCGTCCTCACCACGAAGCTTTTTTGTAATTTCATACAGCTTTAAGAAACTTTCTGATGTCATTAGTCCTGTCCGCTGATTTCCTTGTAGAATTCTACGAGGTCCTTGCGGTTTTCCTTTGTGTAGGCAATGGCTGTGCGTGGGTGCTGGTTAAGCTGACCTGTAAGGAGGTATGGATGCTCGTAACCCCATCTTACGCCGTCTGCACGGAGCTTGTTGATGTGCTTTTCAAGGAACTGGTATACAGGGAATGTGCTGTACTTAGGGTTCTTGAGGAAACCAAGGAGAAGTTCCATTGCGCAGTTGCCTGCACCGCGGCCCATTTCACCGTATGTAGCATCAAGGTAGTCTACGCCGTCACCGCAGCATTCGATTGTGTTGGCGAAGGCAAGCTGCATGTTGTTGTGTGCGTGGATACCGATCTTCTTGTTGTATTTCTTTCCGGCTGCTGTGTAGATGTCGGCAACGCGGGCCATTTCTTCCGGATAGATTGAACCGTAGCTGTCTACGATGTAGATAACATCAACAGGTGATTTTCCAAGAAGGTCCAATGCTGCCTTGATGTCCGATTCCTGGTTTGTAGAGATTGCCATGATGTTGCAGCTTACTTCGTATCCCTTGTTCTTTGCATCTTCGATCATGTCGATGGCTGCAGGAATTGTCTTGATGTATGTTGCAACGCGGATAAGGTCTACAGGGCTGTCGCTCTTTGGACGGATGTCCTGCTTGTAGTTGCAGCGGCCAACATCTGCCATGACTGCAAGCTTAAGGTTTGTATCGTTGTCGCCGACTACCTTGCGGATGTCATCATCGTTACAGAACTTCCATGGACCGAACTTGCTTACATCGAACTGTTCCTTGTCTGCCTTATATCCAAATTCCATGTAGTCTACGCCAGCTTTAACATTTGTTTCGTAAAGATCCTTCACAAATTCTTCTGTAAAATAGAAGTCATTGACGAGACCACCGTCGCGCAATGTTGCATCAACAACCTTGATGCTTGGTCGAAAATCGAGCAATTTTGAAATGTCTTTCATTGTTTTCCTCCAAAAAAAGCCGCAAAAAGGCGGCAACAGGCAAAATAATATAGAAAAAACAGGCCGCTGTCAGTAATTTTTCCGTCTGATTGCAAATATTTCTTGTTTTACTGCATCATTCTTATTAAAATGAAGCAACAAATAGTCATATTTTATCAAAATGCATAGATTCAACCTTTATGAAGAGCACAAGCAGTATTTTACTCCAAAAATCATGGGCCTGACGGCAAAAATATATCAGTACAAGGGCCGTCAGGATCTTTTTGTCCAGATGATGGGAAACGAGCTTGAATGTTTCGAAAAACCGGCAAAAATCCAGAGCACCTTAATCTCAAACCGGATGAGCGGCATCACAACGACTGATACGCGCTTAAATGACCTTGTGAACGGAGAAACAGAACCCAAAAACCTTAGCGAAGAAGAAATTACGGGCTATTACAGGGTCCTTTCATCAATTCTGCAGAACTACGACTACATTCCATGCAAACCCTACTATATATTGCAGCTCCACAGAGACCTTTATTCCTTATGCCGGACAAAAGACGGCGGACAATACAAAATTTTTGACAGGACTCACAAGGGATCTTTTCTCCCGGTAAAGGCAAGCGATACAGAAAGGGCAATGGACGATCTTTTTGACAGCTATGATTCAGTTTTTGAAACAGAGGGGACAGACCCCCTTATTCTTATTCCCATGATGCTGATGGATTTCCTCTGCATTCACCCTTTCACAGATGCAACCTACAGAATGAGCAGGCTTATTGCCATACTTGCCTGCTGCAAGCACGGATTCATCCTTGGAAAATACATAAGCCTGGAACAAATAATGGAAGGGCATTGGAAAGAATTCAACGAGGCTTTTTTGGATTCAAGCGAAGGCTGGCATGAAAACGGCAGCAACTACGAGCCTTTCATCTGCTGGTTTCTTTCTGTTTTGCTGGAAGCGTACGAAGCCTTTGAAAAGCGTATGGAACACCTCTGGCACAACAGGAAAACAAAGCCACAATTAATAGAAGAATACATTCTGTCCACCGGTGAAAAAACCACCAAAAAGGAAATTCTTGAATACTTTCCCGACATTGGCGAAATAACCGTTGAACGAACCCTTCATTCCCTCTGCCAGAAAGGCATGATTAAAAAGCAGGGGGCATCAAGGGCAACATTCTATGTGCGATGCAAGAAGTAAACGGCATCAATCCAAAGACACAGGCAAGATGGATTTACCAGCAGAGGCTTGAAGCAGGACAGAATCAGAGCAGATAGAAATGCTCCTGTGGGGAATCGATTTCTGGCGTGCCCATGAAGAAAAAAAAATTTCATTAGTTTTCTAAAAAAAATGTTTAAAAGGGGTTTCTAAATCTGATATAAAATTGTAGTAATTGTAAAATTATAGGCTCGTGTCATCCATATTTTATTATTTTCCGATAATGAAAAGAAGCAGACAGCCTGATGTAATTCTTAACCCCTCCCACCCAAGGATTCTCCACAACTCTGCTTCTTTTTTATCTTTCCCAGCCAACATCAATGCGGTTTGCTTTATGCTGTTTCATTTCAGCCTTGTGCTGTTTTTCCTGCTGCTTGTTGTAGCCTTCAAGAAGTGTGTCTCTAGGAACTTCGTAATAAGATTTATCCTTATCCATTAGTACAATTTTGTTACCTTCTATTAAAGCAGGAATAACTGTCAGGTTTTCAAACACTTTGTCTTTTCCAGATCCAAAAACCATATCTACATTTAAAGCCAGATTTTGAATTGTATCTCCAACTCTCTTGCCAGCTGTTTAAGCAATCGGTAGGTTTTTTGCTGTTCATCCTTATCCATAAGGGAAGTGATGTCTTTTGCCATCTGAATTGATCAAGAAGGCTTGGGCTTCTTTTCTACTATATACTCCGAAGTTATGCCGAAAATTGTATGCGGTATTATCTCTTTGCTTGAAAAAGTCGTTGTATTGGCTTTCGATTATATAGGGCAGATGGAAAGGATTCCTTTTGCAGTCAGAAAGAAATAGAAGAAGAGTGTCTTGAAAAGAGGATATTGGATTTTTGTGTTGAACCAAGATCAGCAAAGGAAATTGCCCAAAATTGTGGTCATGAAAATGACAGGGCTTTTTCCAGAAAGTTTCTGAGTATTCTTGTAGAACAGAAATTATTGAGTTACGAAAATAGAAAATATATTGCGTAGAGGATGAATCATGGAAAAGAAATCGGAAAGTGAAAGAATAAGTTATGCAAGAAAAGCCCTCCTTGATTTAGTTGAAAAAAGGGAACTTAGAGCCTGGTGTATGGAAAGGGATCTTCCACATTCTTCTATATATAAGGTTGCTGTCGGAACTGATATTCCGTCTTATATCCTTGTCTGTCAGATGCTTCCATATTTTTCACCTGCAGAGTGGGTTTATTTTACTGATGAAGAAATCCCTTATAAACATGAACCTTTACCTGCCTTTAATCCAAAAGAGTTCTCATTGTTCATCAAAAAACACAAGATTGACTACATGGATATTGCTGAGAAGCTCGGACTTACTGAAGCGAATGCAAAAAATATCTTCCTTCATAGAAGAGCAAACCTATCGTTGCTTCATATCCGAAAACTTGCAGCAGAAGTGAACCCGGAAGAGTTCTTTGTTCCTGCAGATGAATCTGTCGATGGATTCTTCTATCCTGACCGCGGAGACATTGTTTCTTTGAGTGGAAAAACATCCTGGTTTTGTCGAAGAATAAGGATAATTCCCAGAATGCCTGTTTTATTGGTACAGTTCTGGAGTCAGAATCCGACGGAGCTGTTCATGTCAAAGGTGATACTGTAGAAGGTTATGTTTCAGTTAGAAATATGAGCAGTTTCACTTATTCCAGAAGGAATCCTGTTTTGGTTGATAAAGTGGATGATGAGACTGTAAGTTCTGTTTTGAAAATGGTAAGGAAACTGTTTGCTTAGGCAAAGGGTAGAGGAAAAGAAATTAAATTCTTTTCCCTCTTAAGTTAGTTAATTAATGAAAGAATTATAGGAACATAGCCAGGAGTTTTACCACCAGCAATAATAACAGAAACAGGTGTTGTTCCAAGAATAGATTCACTGCTAGTAGAAATTACTTCTCCACGAACATTCTGGTTGACGTATTTTATGTAACGATATTCAGGAATTGAAAATAGACCTGTTACGGCTCCTCCCAGTTCTCCCCCTGCTTTTATCAGAAAAGATTCGATATAATATGCATGACCTGATTCCAGTGCTCCATTATTGAAAAGAATTGCATTATTTTCTGCTTCATCTGCTCCATGAATAACATAGTTTTGTGAAAGTTCAGCAAGCTTTGATTTCAGTTTCTTTTCTTTTTTTTGCAGTTAATTCTTTTACTTCTCTTTCTTTTGCAAGACGATCCTCTTCTATAAATTGATTTTCTTTGTTTATTTCTTCGATAGAACGAAGTCCTTCCACATTATCCAAAATTGGTGTGTAAGTATAACCATCCAGAAAACTACCTTCCTTTATGTAACTCAAATATACGGTATATTTCTTTCCGTCTTCAATTTGGGCAATGAAGTCAGGATTAACATTACAGAAGTCTGAATAGTTTACATAAAATCCATTGACTTTAAGTTTGATGTCATTATCGTTTTTTTCTATACGAAAACGTGCTTCTAAAAGTTTCATTCCACTTATTCCGTTGTCAGCTTTTCTTTGAAAATCATCCTTAGAAAGAACTTCATTCTCTGAAAACTCTTTATATTCTGTAGGTTTGGAATAAGAAGAAGGTGTTGAAGCACAACTAAAAAATGTAAAGCCTAGAATAGCAGTACATACCAAATAAATCATTTTTTTCATATTTTCCTCCGAAAAATCTTTTCTGCATAATACATATTCAGACTTGCAAGGAGTGAGAGTCATAAAAATAATTATTAAAGATTATTATATCATTGGTGATTTTAATTCATTCCAGCCTTGAACGACTCTATCTATCACGTTATGAGCTACATCTAAACTTTGTTTAGCTTTTTCCATTGTAATAATTACTTCATGAACTTCGACTTCATCTGGATTGGTTATAAGTTTTTCAGTAATTTTAGTGACTGCAATTTAATCGTCGTTTACTTTATTTAAGTTATCCGCAAGGAGTTCAGCAAAGGATTTTTCTGTTCCTTTATTTATTTCTTTTACAGATTCATCTTCATTTGGGAATCTCTTTACTCCAAATACAGGTTGAACTCCATGAATCTGGTTATTCCAGACTTTTCCCATGTATATGACATCATTTCCAATTGGCATCATTTTTTTCCTCCACATTTTACAGTTTATATTTATAGGCTTGCATGGAGTGAAAGTTGAAAAAAATTAAGGGAACTAAAATATTTTTTACACTCTCATTATTTGCGAGTGTGTTATAATAGTATGTAGCAAAGAGGAAAATATGCCAGGAAAGAAAAAAGATGAAAAAGAGAGTTTAGCTACTTACAGAAGAATTGTCTGGTATGATGAAAAAATTGCATCAGGTACATATCCAAATGTAAAAACATTTATGGATAAATGGGAAATATCTGAAGCAACGGTTCACCGTGATTTAGATGCTTTGCGTGATGATTTTGGAGCAGCAGAATATCTTGAATATGACCGTTTCAAGAAAGGGTACCATTATAAAAGTCCAACTTTCAGAATACCAGGATTGTTGACGACTGAACGTCAGATAATTTCTGCACAGTTGATGTCCAATCTTCTTAATATTATTAAGGGAACTCCCGTATATACCCAGGCAATTGAAGTGTTCACAACTCTTGCTTCAAACATTGAACAGGATTCTAAACTCAATGCGAAGAAACTTTCAAACAGGATTCTGTTTTTAGGTATGGAACCAGTAGATATTAAGGATCAGACATGGGGACTTCTTGAAGAAGCTTTGAGTACAAATCGATATATCAGTTTTGATTATGAAAAAGACGGTCATATTAATGATGTAACAATGAAGCCGTATCAACTGATTTATTACAATGGAATGTGGTCTTTGTATGGATATAATACAAATCCTAAATGTGAGGGGCTTCGTTTCTTTAATTTACCAGTAATCAAGAATGTCAGAATCAAAAAAGAGACTTTTGAGCTGCCAGCAGATTTTTCTTATGAAAAACATGCTGTTGGAAAATTTGGTCGATTTATTGGAAATGAGACATTCGAATTTAAGCTGAAAATTCTTAGTTCATATACTGAAGATTATGCAAAAATGTATAAGTGGGCTGCGGATCAAAAGTTTGAATCACAATCCGACGGAACAACAATTATGACATTTACAAGCAATCAGTATCTTCCAGTTTTGAATTGGGTTTTGGCGAGGGGAATGTATATAAAACCGCTGGCACCTGAAAAACTTGTGAATGATTGGAAGAAAAATGTTATTGCCATGGCTAAGATGGCAGAGGAGATGTAGTAAGATGGGAAACAAGTATTATGTTGAGAATCCAAAGAAATTTATTCTTGAATTCCTGGATGATCAGTTTGATAAAGATTTAAAATTAGAAAAAAAATTGGATAAATTACTGGATTTCTCATTCTCGGAAATAAGTTGTCCTTTAAAATATCATAATCAATCATATAGAGAAGATGGTGATTGTACTAATCTTGCATACTCAATTTATTGGTGCCTATGGGAAGATAGGTTAAAAGATTACGCTGAATTTAAAGAAATATTGTATGGTAAAAAGTTTTCAGGAGATACCATTTGTACATGGAAAACCTTATTTAATGATTCACGATTTTTTTTGCTGTTAGATTTTTCCGGAGTTCAGCTAGACCAAATAAAAAGATTTTTTAAGTTATTTCAATCAATTGGTAATTTCTATTTATTACCAAGTAATACTGTAAGATTTTCTTCCAAGAATGTAAGCCTAAATTTATATCGTGGTGATTTCAATGGTATGAAAGATTATTTTGATACCTTCAGGGATGCATTAATTGAAAACAACGATAATACAATAAAATCTTTAATTGATGAAAATAACTTCTTTTTTGGTTCAGAAAATCCCTGGAAAAAATTAGAAGAAACTTTTGATCTGCAAGCTACAGAGAAATTACAGTTTGAAAAACATTTTAATTATTCTGATTTTATTCTTAATCAAAGAGATTATAAAAAACATATTCTGGAGTATACAGAAAAATCAATTAACATGATTGAAGAACGTTCTAAAATAATTGTGGAAAAATTAAAAGAAAGTTTAACTGAAAAGATTTAAATTATTTTTGTCTTTCATCCTATGCAAGTCTACTCCTTCATTATTTTATTGAAGGAGTAACGTATGTGGTTGCATAGAGAAAATGAATACGAATGGAAATACATCGGAGTATGGTTAGATTTATTACCTGAAGAGTTCTGTACGAAAGTGAAAGGCTTGATTTCTGATTGTGAGGTGGAATCAATTTTTTTGCCATTTGAACAATATCCAACAGTTGTAGATATGGTGCAGAATAGTCTGAAAGTAAGGAATTCCATTCCTGCTGTAATTGATGTTAATGATAAAAAACAAAATGAAAAAAGATGTGCTAGAATTGAAGAGATTGAAATAGCGGTAAAGAATTTTAGAGAAGCTTTGATGTTTGATGAAATGGTTTATTTATATGTATACATAAATAGTAAGAATGAATTCAGAGTAATTAAGCTAAGAGAGGTGATTTAATGAATATTTTTAAAGTACCCGTCAAACGCCCCCTATTATACAACATTAACAAAGCAGCATTAACTTCTACCTATGGTGGTAGAAAATGAGATCATCATTAAGCAAAAAACGAATAAATAAAACTGCTGGAACCTTTCAGAAATTCCGGGCACACGCAGGCTGCATTTGCAGAAGTAAACGGCATCAATCCAAAGACACTGGCAGGATGGATTTACCAAAGGTTATTTTCCCCGAAAGTGCTTTCATTCATTGGATTATCAGTCACCAGGATATCTTCATTCCAACATCAAATTCCGGATGAATCTTCACATTTGGATTGGAAGTATCCACTACAATATTGTTTTCTCTTCTTTCAAAAGCCACTCTGTTACCTTTGGTCTCAAGGGATGCCGTAGCCCCAGCAAAAAACCGAAAGTGCTTCACAGGGGAAAATCCCAACGCAGCCTTTGCAGAAGGATACCATTCGGCACTGTATTTGTTGTCGTCAAAAATATCTGTTTCATCTTTTGTAATAATTTCATTTCCCATAATATGGAAATCCAAGCTGAAAAGACCAAGGTCAATTCTTGTTCCGAGGCCCACAAGCAAATGAACGTATTCTTCATCATCGCCTGCTTCCCCATAGAAGTTATTGGAATTCAGTGACAAGCCAAATACTGTATAAAGGTGTATGCTGCCTGTATTCAGCGTAAAAATTATTTCTTCCTCTGTAGAATAGGAAACGGCAACTTCCTTAATTCCATTCCTTGAAATGTTTATCAAACCAATCTGGAATCCATCAACATCATCGATGCAGACATTCACAAGTCCGGCCTGCAAACCATCAACAGAGTAAGCAACATTAAAGATTGATGACCCCTGAATGCCTTCAACTTTACCGCCTGCAATGTTGAAAAGTCCAGCACCCTGGACACCATGAATGTTTCCCTTAAGTATATTGAAAAGACCGGCCCCCTGCACTCCATTCACAGAGTCGCCTGCAATGTTGAAAATACCTGCCCCTTGAATTCCTTTAAGCTCTCCGGAACAAAGGTTTCCGATACCTGCACCCTGGCAGTACTTTACAGATTTTGCTATGTTAACGCATCCTGCACCCTGTGCTCCAAGAACTTCTCCCGCATAATTTATGATACTTGATCCCTGTGCACCGTTCAGTTTCTTAGCAGTATTGAACATGTATGAAACCTGAGCACCGTTTACTACAGTTGCCTGGTTCATTCCTATGGAAATCATGGCACCATCGGTCCTGTACGTTTGGGCCCTCAGAAGTCCAAAAGATAAATTCGTATAGAGTTCCTTACCTTCTTTCCCGTACATTTCATTGTCTAGAACAGAGAAAGTAATCGGAATGAAAGCCAAATCTTCTTCTGTTTCTTGCTGTCCTTCAGCAAGTTCCGTTTTATCAGATTCTTCACCTCGAAGGACATTGTTCTTTCTTAAAACTGGAGAAAGATTTTCTGCACCAAGCACATAGTTTTTTCTTTCTCCAAGCTCAAAACTTCCATGCAAAGTTATGGATTCAGAAATGACGGTAACACCATACTTGCCTGTTTCCATTGCAAGATAGATTGGACCGGCCGAAGTCTTGTTTATTTCAGAAACAAGTTTTTCATTTTTATCCCTGATGATTACGCGTCCATTCAATTCCTTTTTCAAAGTAAGAAGGCAGTCTGATTCAGAAATATCCGAAAGCACCAGATCCCCTGAACCGACAAGAGTAATGTTGTAGTTTGGATGCTGAGGTCCCGCAGAGCTGTTTTCCGTTTTGGAAAGAGTTTCATTGAAGGCATAGGAATATAGTTCATTCAAAGTAACCTTCTTGTCACCTGAACTGTCTGCCGCTCCCCTTAAGCCTGTAATCATTGCATTCGTAAAAAAGGAAGATTCTATTTCATCAGACTCCTGTGAAGACTCTTGCGATGAACTTGAAGAAAGATATGCATGTCCCTTGATTACGGAAGAATCATCAACAAGGAAAGGCTTCTGTTTCTGTCCGCCTTTTGTCCTGATAAAATTTCCTGAATAGCATGAATCAAGAATTACAACATGAACATCACTCGGAACTTTTGAAATGCTTGCTTTCAGAGAAGAATAATCATATTTATTCTTTCCAAGGAGCAGGGCGTTTTCATCCGAATGACCTGAATAATAGAAAACAAATTCCGATCTTTTTGCATTCTCCCTGTTTTTCTCTATCAATGTGGAGATGTATTCCATTGCGTTGTCAACATCATCCTTTGCAGGATCAAGCAGAAGAACACTGTTTGATTTTCTGATTCCGCCGATTTCTGCCATGGTGTTCTGAAAGGAAGTTGCATCTGTTCCAGCATACAGAAGCTTTCTGTTGTTTCCGCCAACATTTGATCCAATATAAATTGCATAGCGTTCAACGGTAGAAGCGTCGGAATTTTTTTCTGATGAAAATCCAATACCCGGTGTCATTGCTAGAGCTGCTGACAGAATTAAAATCCTTATATAAGTTTTTTTCATTTTTATCACCTGTTCCTAAACTATTTCTTAAGGACAAAGAAAGTTGCCTCTGAGTTTTTCGGAAAATGCTCGCCGTCTTTTAAATAATCAGGCTTAAGCTTTTTCTTTCCGTTTGCAAAATCTTCCAGTTCCTCAAGACTGAATTCATTCATTGAAGCAACAAATACAAAAAGTTCGTACTCAGGAGCACCATCAAGTTTATATGAAAAGGAAAGAGGTATTTCCTCTCCGTTATTTTCAAGTTTTCCCGCAATCCAGTTGTCTTCCGGAAAGTGCCTTGTAAGATTCCCGTTTCCATCAAGGCTAAAAATCACGCCGTAATTTTTGTTGCCTGGAATATATGTAATTTGAATCACATCGTTTTCCTTTACCTTGTCACCGCTGGAAAGCTTCTGGATTTCAGATCCCTTCTGTCTATAAAGCCTGAGCTGGTTGCGGGAAGAATCCTTTCCCTTAAGGCGGATTTCATTTGTACCCTGATTTTTCCTGATTGAATTATACATCAGCGGAGTGCATAAACTAACGGCAAGAATTGCAGCTGCAGACAGCGTCCATATTCTGTAGGTCTTGAAAGAATAAATCTTTTTCTTTTCCTTTGAAGAAGTTTTTGCAGCAATCTTTTTCTGCACGTAGTTTAAAGGATAAGACCTGAAAATCTCTTCATCTGATTTTCTTAAATCTTCAAGGGCTTTTTCTAGTTCTTCCTTTCCATATTTATCGTAGTAATCACTGGCATTCTTTTCGCCTAGATTGATTTTTTCTAAAAGTAACTGTGGAATCATGTTAGCTCCCATAAAAAGTCAACGAGCATGTCGACTTAATATTAATTTTTAATCTGAGA
>SAMEA3663296__coassemble_96_pt1 | contig 48196 bp, 49 predicted proteins | sample SAMEA3663296__metabat2_low_PE_018 | metagenome-assembled genome bin SAMEA3663296 (sample SAMEA3663296) | pig gut metagenome | biome: pig gut; feature: pig-associated habitat; material: faeces | place: China | collected 2013
AACACGAAGGATGCCTTGAAAAAGTTGTAAAAAATATATAATGCGGAAGCCCTGGTGAGGGTTTTCAATTATTACAAGGTGCAACGACACGGGGCAGGCCCCATAATGGCATTAAAATGAAAGGACTCCCTTTGACAAATCGCCTTTTATTTTCTAATTTTAAAAAAGAGAGGTTAAAATGAAAAAGATCGTAACTATCATCGGTGTGGCTTTTGCTTCGCTTTTCATGTTCACAGGATGCGGATATAACGGAATTGTTTCTCAGAAGGAAGCCGTTGAACAGCAGTGGGCCAATGTTGAAAATCAGTATCAGAAGAGGGCGGATCTTGTTCCTAATCTTGTTGCAACCGTAAAGGGTTTTGCAAAGCACGAGGAAAAAGTTTTTACAGAACTTGCTGAAGCAAGGTCTAAGCTGGGCGGAACAGTTTCTGTTGATGCTTCCATTACTGATGACCCTGAAAAGCTTGCACAGTTCCAGAAGACGCAGAGGGAACTTGGAGCAGGACTTGGAAGACTTCTTGCCCTTACAGAAAACTATCCGGAACTCAAGAGCAATGCCAACTTCCTGGATTTGCAGAGTCAGCTTGAAGGAATTGAAAACAGAATTGCTACTGAACGCAAAAGATACAATGACGCAGTTGGGGCTTACAACAAGTCAATCCAGATGTTCCCTGGCGTAATCACGGCAAAGATGTTCCACTTTGAAAAAAAGGCATATTTCCAGGCAGAAGAAGGGACTCAGAAGGCTCCTGCAGTTTCATTTGACTAAGGCAGATACATGACGGTAAAACAGTTGAACAGAAAGCTTGGACTTTCTGATGCCGACCTTAAAGAAATAAGGGAAGCGGTTGCCAAAGCTGAAGATAAAACCAGCGGAGAGATTGCCCTTGCCGTAACTGCAGAAAGCAGTTCCTATGCAGAATGGGAGCTTGTTGCGGCTGCAATTACAGCCCTTGCCCTTTTCCTCTGCGTGTTTCCCATGTCGGCACAGATTTATGCCTGGCTTGGATTTCGTTTCTGGGGAATTGAACCCTGGTATCTTTCCCTTTTTCATGGGGGATTGATTTCCATTGCTGTAGTTGCACTTTATTTTCTATACAATATTCCAGTAATAGATGCCCTTGTAATTCCAGCCTCCGTAAAAAACAAGTCGGTTACAAACCGTGCAATGAGGCATTTTGCAGAAAGCGGAATCTACTGTACGGACAATCACAGCGGAATTCTTGTATTCGTTTCATGGTTTGAAAAACAGGTTCGCATTGTTGCAGACAGGCATATAAGCGAAAAGGTTTCGGAAGATTTATGGAACATAATTGCCGATGAAGTTGCAGAAAACATGGGAAAGAGAAGTACAAAGGAAGCCTTCCTTTCAGCCGTTGAAAAGTGCGGTCAGCTTCTTGCAGAAAATTTTCCACCAGATGGAGAAAAGAAAAACCAGCTGGACGACGGTCTTGTAATACTGGAGGACTAGCATGGCAAGGAAATCAAACGGAAATGATTTTCTTGGAATCCTTATCCTGATTTTTTTCATGATAGGAATTCCAAGTTTCCTGGTAAAGGAAGTCACTAAACCTAAAGGAAAGGCACCGGTCACTTCTGGGGCAAAGGTTAATTTCGGGGCAGACGGAAAAACCCGTGATTTTTCTTCTCCAGTTGTTGATGATGCAGGTGTTTTTTCTGTTGGCGGAAAAGATTCCCTAAACCGGTTTCTTGTAAACCTCAATGACACAAAGGGAATTCAGATAGGTGTTCTTGTAGTCAGCGAAATGGACGGGGAAGACATTGAATCCTTCAGCATGAGGCATGCGGAAAGATGGGCCCTTGGACAGAAAGGCGTCGATAACGGAGCCCTCCTTGTGGTATCCATGAAGGAACATGCAGTCCGAATAGAAACAGGCTACGGAACCGAAGGAGTCCTTACCGATGCAAAATGTGCAAGGATACTTCGCAATGTAATTGTGCCCGCATTTAAATCAGGCAACTATGAAGGCGGAATCATTGAAGGCGTGCACTATATGGCCGCAATAATTTCAGAAGATGATTCAATGATTGTTTCCGACGGCGTTAAATCGGAAAAGAAAGAGAAGGAGAATTCAATTCCTTTCCCGGTTCTCCTGTTCATAATTATCTGGGTTCTTATGCTTTTCACTGCCCTTACATCTTCCGTAAGGAGGAGAAGGAACGGAATCTTCTTTGTTCCTATGGGAGGCTTCGGTAATCACCATGACCATTGGGGTAGCGGTGGTTTTGGAGGTGGAAGCGGTTTTGGCGGCGGAGGTTTCTCTGGCGGCGGTGGCGGCTTCGGAGGTGGAGGAGCGTCTTCCAGCTGGTAAAAAAAAGGGCTGTCCAATAAGTATGAGTCATTGCCGTGCTCGACACGGCAATCTCTTGTATTGCAATTAAATGGATTTTCGGGTCAAGAAAATGACACTTTTTGAACTTATTGGTCATCCCCTTTTGTTTTTATTTAGAATGTTCCTTTACGATGCTGTTCATTTCTTCAGCCATCTTTTCAAGGGAAACCTGCTTTTGAACGGCACCAAGTTCCCATGCTACGCGAGGCATTCCGTAAACAACAGATGATTCTTCATCCTGTCCGATGGTCCATGCACCCTGCTTTCTCATTTCCGCAAGCTGAGTTGCACCGTCGCGGCCCATACCTGTCATGATAACACCGAGAGCCCTGTTCTTGTAGATTTTTGCACAGCTTTCAAAGAGGGCATCTGCAGAAGGTCTGTGACCGTTCCTTGGTTCTGCGTTGGAAAGCTTGATTACGTTGCAGAGGGTAGATTTTTCGATGACGATGTGGTAATCGCCAGGAGCGATGTAAATCTGACCCGGGTGGATTGGATCGCCGTCTTCTGCTTCCTTAACATTGAGCGGGCAGATTCTGTCCAAGCTTGCCGCAAATTCCCTTGTAAATCCTGCTGGCATGTGCTGAACAACAAGAATTGGTTTAGGAAATTTTGGGTCAAGGTTCTTGAATACTTCGCGGAGGGCATTAGGTCCACCTGTAGAAATTCCGAGGACAACAATATCAATTGGTCCGCCTTCGCGTTCTGGAGTAATTACATCAGGTTCCTTCTTCTTTACTGATGAAGAGAATAGGGTTGGTGCAAATGAAGGTTCTGATTTTACAGGAGAATCTTTTGGCTTTTCAATGATTCCGTCTTTTACGGCCTGAGCTTCAATTTCCTTGAGCTTTGCCTGCTGCATGTAGTGTTCTGCACCTGCAATATGCTTGCCGTGGAGACGAGCGTATCTTCCGCCGTAAGAAGCGATTTTTTCAATTATGAAGCTGCCTACAGAGGCAATGCTTGAAGAAGTTGATCCCGAAGGTTTGGTTATGAAGTCGCTTGCACCAAGTTCGAGGCATTTCATTGTTACGCTTGCGCCTTCTGTTGCAATTGAAGAAAGGATTACTACAGGAATGTTGATTCCCATCTTCTTTCTTTCTTCAAGGAACTGAACTCCGTTCATTTCCGGCATTTCAATGTCGAGGAGAATCAAATCAGGCTTGAGGGTTTCGAGTTTCTGAAGGGCGAATTTGCCGTTCATGGCAGTTGCACAGACTTTCATTCCTTCTGTGCCGTCGATAATTCGGGTAATAAGGTTTCGCATCAAAGCTGAGTCGTCGCATACAAGTACTTCAATATCATCCATATATATCTCCTTATCATAAGAATCAAAAAATCAATAAAAAAATCGGCTGCTCGGAACTTTACCTGGCAGCCGTCTAGTTGTCCTACGCTTCGTTTTTCTGGTAAAGGCAGGCCCATGGTGTTTTCAAGAACTCAAACTTTGTGTCCATGCCGAACAGGCTTTCGGAGTGTCCGATGAACAGGTAAGAATTTTTAGCCATGGATTTCCAGAAGTTGTCGATTGTATTCTTCTGAGCAGCTTCATCAAAGTAGATGAGAACGTTGCGGCAGAATACAATGTCCAGGTTTCTTGCACCCATATCATAGCGAAGGTTATGGTAGTCAAACTTGATTGTCTTCATCAAATCGGGCTTTACCTGATATCCTTTGTCAGTTTTTGTAAAATATGAAGCAAGATAGTTCTGCGGAATACCGGATATGCGTGATTCAGGATAGAATCCCTGCTGGCCTACCATAAGTGACTTGAGCGAAATATCAGAAGCGATGATTTCGAAAGTGTAAGGGGCAGGAAGTTTGTCCTTAAGAAGCATGGCTAGAGTGTATGGTTCTTCTCCAGTTGAACAGCCGGCACTCCAGATTCTAACCTTAGTGTCGCCCGTTTTCTTCTTGTTTTCAATTACGTGAGGTATAACGTAGTTTATAAGAGCATCAAAGTGAGGCTGGTTACGGAAGAATCTTGTAAGGTTTGTTGTAATACTATCAAGGAAGACCTTGAATTCTTCTTTGTCGCTGGTGATGATCTTGTAATATGCGTCAAGATTGTCCAAATTCATGTCGCGCAGGCGTTCTTTTAGTCTGCTGTCGAGAATTGAGCGGTTTGTCTCTGAGAAAGTGATTCCGCTTGAATCATAAATAAGTTTTCTGAACTCGGTAAACTGCGAGTCTGTAAGCAAATCTGACATAATAAATGATTATAAGACGGAAATATCGATTTGTAAACTTTGTTGGAAATTTATTAAAAAAAAGGGAATGCCTGTATCGAGACATTCCTCCTTTATATTGAAGATAATTGACTATTTTATTTCCAGAGATTTGCAGGGTTAACTGAACGCCCGTTCTTGTATACTGCAAAGTGAAGGTGAGGTCCTGTAGACATGCCTGTGCTTCCTACGCGACCAATTCTTGTGTTTGTATCAACATAGGCGCCTTTTCTAATAGTAATTTCACTCATGTGACCGTAAAGGGTCTTATATCCTGAATGATGAGCAACGACAACATAATTTCCGTATACATCACTCCAGCCTGCTGTAACTACTTTTCCAGGAAGGGCTGCAAAAACACTTGTGCCAGTACCGCATGCCATGTCGATTCCGCCGTGGTAAGTTCTTTTTGAGCTGTCGAAAGGATTCTTGCGCCATCCAAACAATGACGTGAAGTAGTAGCGGCTTCTGAGAGGCCTTGTAAAGAGGTCTCCGTTGATTTCCTGTCTTGTAACCCAGTCCAGTTCAGCATAAGGAACAAAAAGCTGCCTTCCTGCCTTAAGGGATTCTTCAAGGCTGATGTTGTTTACTGAAGAGCATTTTTCAGCTTCAACCTTGTATTTCTCTGCGATTGTAGCGATTGTTTCGCCGTCATTGTGAACCGTATAGAGGATGCCGGGCATTGAAGGAATTTTAAGGTACTGTCCGATCTGGATGAGTCGTGAAGAATGGATGTTGTTTACGCTGATGATGGTGTCCTGAGTAATGCCGAATTCATCGGCAATGAAACCTATCATGTCGCCTTTTTTGATTCTGTATGAAATGTATGAAAGCTCGCTGTCTGCCTGCCTGAGTTCTTCCGGGGCAAGGTCCAATCCTTCGAGGGTTGCTTCTGCAACAAGTTCTTTTTCAATGGAATTTGAACCCTTTGCGTCAAAACCACCGCGTCCGACTGAATTCCTGAAGTGAATGATTCCGAATGTGATACCCGTTACGAAAGCAGCAATGCCAAATACTGCTGTTCCGCATACCAAACCGTATTTTAAATAAGCTTTCATTTTGTAACCATTGTACCACATATTCTATATTACCTCAAATACCTTCAGATTGTTTGCTTCTTACCTAGTCCTATCAGATAGGTTTCAAAGGATTCCTGACGGCAGGCTTCCGGTTTGAATCCCTTTGCCTGTGTAAATGTTTCCCTCATTTTCATAAGGAGTTTCTGCTGGTCGCCGTTCTGGAAGATTTTTACGCAGAAATTGGCACCGGGCTTAAGCATTGTCTGGGCATACCAGATGGCCATTTCAACAAGGGCTTTTGAACGCAGGGTGTCTACAACACGGTTTCCGGTTGTCAAAGGAGCTGCATCGCAAACAACTAGGTCGTAAGGTCCTTCTGCCTTGATCTTTTCACGGATTTCCTCGCTTAAAAGATCTCCCTGGAAGAAAACAAGGTTGTTTGCCCTTACATCCTTTGCAAGTGGATTAAGGTCACATGAGACTACTTTTCCTGTTTCGCTGATATTGCGGAGGAGCCATGTTGTCCAGCTGCCTGGAGCGGCTCCGAGATCGAGGACTACGCTGCTTTTCTTGAGCATTCCGAATTTCTGGTCGATTTCCTGGAGCTTGTAGACGCTTCTTGCAGGGTAGCCTTCCTTGAAGGCTTTCTGTGACCAGTAGTCAGGTTTAGCATAACTGTTCTGTTTAGACGGCATACATTTTATATCGGAAAGTAAATGAATGCTATTTAGAAAATATTCAAAAATCGGCTTCCGCACGGAACCGCATTAAGTCTGCTCCGATGAGACTGCGTCTCAAGTCGCAGTTTAATGCGAACCCGCGCTACGCCGATTTTTGAAGCTTTCGTAGGTGCATCCGTTCTCACTGTGGGATGCATGCCGACAAAACTTTTTTTGGGGAATCGTCTCTCGCAAAGAACCGTGCCAAGCCCGCTCCGGAGAGACTTCGTCTCAAGTCGCGGTTTGTCACGAACCTTTGCTACGCCGATTTTTGAAGCTTTCATAGGGGCATCCGTTCTCACTGTGGGATGCATGCCGTCAAAACTTTTTTTGGGAATCGGCTTCCGCACGGAACCGCATTAAGCCCGCTCCAGAGAGATTTCGTCTCAAGTCGCGGTTTGACACGGAAAAAAACAAAAAGTTGCAAAAAATACTGTCTAAATATTATAAAATACTGACTTTTGCCTAAATTTTGGGTGGAATTCTGCCGAATTTTCATTGTATATCCATAGAATAGTTTTTATACTTTACAAAAATTAACATTTTGTCATTTATGGACGAAAGGAGGTCCTTATGGACTATGCATTGCGCTTTGGAGATACATTGCCTCGCCTTGTAAAGATGGCGGCAGAAAAATGGCCTGAAGTATCGGCACAGCTTTCCCACACAAAGGATGGCGGCTACAAGGAAGTCAACTATCACGACATGTTTCAGAATGCAATGGATTTTTCCGGGGCCCTCCTTGAACTTGGTGTTCAGCGCGGCGACAGGGTCGGTCTCATTGCTGACAACCGTGAAGAATGGGAACAGGCAGATGTAGGCCTCCTTTCCATCGGTGCCATCGATACTCCACGCGGATGCGATGCAACAGAAAATGACCTTTCATACATCCTTTCATTTTCTGAAGTTCGCATCTGCATTACGGAAAACGAAGCTCAGATAAAGAAACTCCTCAACATAAAAAGGAATGTTCCTACTCTGGATGCTGTCATTGCCTTTGATCCTGTTTCAGACGAAATGAAGGCAAGCTGCGAAGCTCAGGGAATCAAGTGCCTTCAGTTCCAGGATCTTCTAAAGGCAGGTCATGAGTGGAGAAAGGCTCATCCTGATACAGTTGAACAGGAACTTGAAAAGGGACAGATAGATGACCTTGCTACAATCATCTTTACTTCGGGAACAACAGGTACACCAAAGGGAGTAATGCTTACGCACAGAAACATCCTTTGTCAGCTTGATGAAGTTACAGAACGCATCTTCCTTAATCCTGGCGAAAGGGCCCTTCTTGTTCTTCCTGTATGGCATGCCTTCCAGCGTGCTGTTGAATACATCATAATCTGCCAGGGTGCAACCCTCTGCTATACAAAGCCGATCGGAACAATCCTCCTTCAGGACCTTCAGAAGCTTAATCCGGTATTGCTTCCTGCAGTTCCTCGCGTTTGGACTGCCGTTTACGACGGTATCTGGCGCAAGATGAGGAAGGCCGGTGGAATTACACTCCTCATGTTCCGCTTCTTTGTAAGTGAATCAATTTTGTGGTGCAAGATTGACCGCAAGCTTCGCAGAAAGCAGTCAAGATTCGGCAACGACTACCTTGGATTCTGGTGGCCTGTTCTTGTCTGGCCATGGCTTCTTCTTTATCCGTTGAGACTTCTTGGAAAGCTCATCGTCTTCAGGAAGATAAAGGCAATGGTCGGAAAGAATTTCCGTGCAGGAGTTTCTGGTGGCGGTGCATTCCCTCCAGCCGTAGACAATTTCTACTGGGCAGCAGGAATTAAAATCGTAGAAGGATACGGACTTACGGAAACAGCTCCTATTGTCAGTGTTCGTCCTATTGCAGATCCGATCTTTGGAAACGTCGGAACAGCTTTCCGCGGTATTGAAACCCGTATTGTTGATGACGACGGAATCATCCTTGGCCGCTGCCGCAAGGGAACATTGCAGGTCAAGGGTAACTGCGTAATGAAAGGTTACTACAAGAGGCCCGACCTTACAGAAAAGGTAATGACAGTTGACGGATGGTTCGACACAGGCGACATTGCAATTCTTTCAGTAAATGGCGAAATCACTCTCCGTGGGCGCAAGAAGGACACGATCGTTCTCCAGGGTGGAGAAAACATTGAGCCTCTTCCAATCGAAGCAAAGATCAACGAATCTTCTTTCATTGCAACATCGGTTGTATTCGGTGTAAACGACAAGGGCGTTGACCAGAAATATCTGACAGCACTCATTCTTCCTGAACAGGATGCTGTTGAAACCTATGCAAATGAAAATGGAATCAAGTTTGATTCTTTTGAAGAACTCTGCAAGATGGAAGCAATCCAGAAGCTTCTTGAAGGAATTGTTTTTGAGGAAGTAAGTGCAAAGAACGGATTCAAGAGCTATGAAAGAATCAACAAGATTGCCCTGATTACAAAGCCTTTTGAAGTAGGCGTAGAGCTTTCTGCAAAGCAGGAAATGATGCGCTACCGTGTTGCAGAACTTTACAAAGACAAGCTTGCAATGCTTTACAAAGACTAATTGTACCTTGCCCTTTCGCCGCCTATAAGCTTTGGTCTTGTATAGGCGGCTGTAACATAGGCTTTGCCAATGTGGCAGTCCTTAAGTCTGAATGGAACTGCAACATCTTTTAAATGCATGCCGATGAGGGTACTTCCTATGTCGATTCCAGCCGCAGCCTTGATGTGTTCCACAACTGCAGGATTTTCAAAACCGTGGTAGGCGGCCGTTGCAAAGGATCCTCCGCCCTTAAGCCAAGGCACAACACAGACTTCTTCGTAACTGAATTTTTCCGCACATTGCTTTTCAATTACAAGGGCACGGTTCAGATGTTCGCAGCACTGTGCCGCAAGGTAAAGTCCGTTCCTGTCGCAGGCTTTCTTTGCTCCGCTAAAAACTGACTTTCCGATTTCTTCGCTTGAAGCATGGCCAATGAGACCACCTCCGATTTCGCTTGAAGAACATCCGATTACAAAAATCGACCCCTTTGAAATTGGATGGGCATCTATAACCTGCTGAACTGCATCAGCAACCTGAGATTCTATGTTGGATAATTCGAGTTCTTTTTCCATTTTTAATTCCTTATTTAATCATAATTAGTTTTTATGCTTCTTTGCAATAATTCCCTTCAGCACCTTCATGGTCTGCTCGAATTTTTCTACATTGATGTTTGAATAGTTCAGTAGATACATGTGCCGGAGGTTTTCTTTTGGACAGATGTAGTATTCCGAAAGCATATTGATGTTGATGTTTTTTTCAACCAGGGCATCTTTAAGTTCTGCGTCAGGAATGCTGCAGTTGAGTTTTAAAATCAGATGAAGGCCTGAATCACTTTCCAGAATCGAACATTCTTCATCGGTAAGATTTTTTTTGAGGATGTTCAAAACCGTAATTCTTTTTCGGCGGTAGTACAATCTCATGCGGTTGATGTGCTTTTCGAAATATCCTTCGTCTATGAATTTTGAAAGGGTATACTGCTCGAAAGTCGGTACAGGGCAGGAATAGAAATTCAAAGTTTCGTAGTAAAGGTTAGCAAGCTGTTCCGGCAAAACCATGTAGCTGATACGAATCGTTGATGCAATGGATTTTGAGAAAGTGTTCATGTAGATTACTTTCCCAAAGGCATCGATGCTCTGCAAAGTTGGAATTGGATTTCCGTTCTGGCGGAATTCACTGTCGTAATCATCTTCGATAATATACCTGCCTTTTTTTTCGTTTGCCCAGCCAAGAATTTCGTAACGGCGTGAAACCGGCATCGTGATCCCAGTAGGAAAGTGATGGTTTGGGCTTATATGAGCAATGTCTGCCTTGGATTTTTTTAGTTCTTCAATGCTGATTCCATTTTCATCAAGGTTTGCAGATACATAATTCACCCTGTTTATTTCATAGACCCTTCTGATTTTTATGTAGCCGGGATTTTCAATGCAGTAAGTTTTTTTGTCTCCCAGCAGCTTGATGAGTATTTCGTAAAGGTTTTCTGTTCCCGCCCCTATGATAATCTGGTTTGGATCTACACTCATTCCACGGAAAGACAGAAGGTGATTTGCAATTGCTTTTCTTAAGGCTTCCGTTCCGTTGCTTGGTGAAATCTGCAGGACTTCCGACTGCAAGTCAGACAGAACTTCGCGACTTAATTTAGCCCATACCGAAAAGGGAAAGTTTTTTGCTTCCACAGTATTGGAAGAAAAATCAAAGTACCAGGATTTTTTTTCATTGGTCTTGATGTTGAGTTCTGGCTTTAATATTGTGTGCGGAACCGCAATTTTTTTTATGTCGCTTACAAAATATCCGCGCTTTACTTCACTGTACAGATAGCCTTCGCTTATCAACTGGTCATAGGCATTTTCAACCGTAATGGTACTGACACCAAGGTTCTGTGCAAGGGTTCTTTTGGAAGGCAGCTTTTCCCCGGTTTTGATGGTTCCGTTCAGTATGTCCTGCCTTATTTTCTGGTAGAGTTCCCTGTAAATTGGTCCCGTAATGTTAGAAAAGTCGTAGGTAAGCATTTTGCATTGAAATTCCCTGGCATCAAAAAATTATTCAATTTGAACATTTATTTAATATCAGTTTTTCTGCAATATTTCAACAGATTTTATTAAAGAGGTAAGCAGAATGAAAGAAACACAGTTTGACTTGAACAAGGGTCTTGCACAGATGCTTAAGGGCGGAGTGATTATGGATGTTACGACACCAGAGCAGGCAAAAATTGCGGAAAAGGCGGGGGCTTGTGCAGTTATGGCTTTGGAAAGAATTCCGGCCGACATTAGGGCTGCAGGCGGAATTTCAAGAATGAGCGATCCAAAGATGATAAAGGGAATCCAGGAGGCAGTTTCAATTCCGGTAATGGCAAAGTGCCGCATCGGACATTTTGTTGAAGCACAGATTCTTGAGGCAATTGAAATCGATTACATAGATGAGTCTGAAGTCCTTTCTCCGGCAGATGATGTCTATCATATCAATAAAAAAGATTTCAAGGTTCCTTTTGTTTGTGGGGCAAGAGATCTTGGCGAAGCTTTGCGCAGAATTAACGAGGGTGCTTCCATGATCAGAACGAAAGGTGAACCTGGAACCGGAGATATTGTTCAGGCTGTACGACACATGAGAAAAATGAATTCGGAAATTGCAAGGCTTTCTTCCATGAGAAAGGATGAACTTTTTGAGGCTGCTAAAAATCTTCAGGTCCCTTATGAACTTGTCCTGCAGGTTCATGAAAATAAAAAACTTCCGGTAGTAAATTTTGCCGCTGGTGGAGTTGCAACACCTGCTGATGCTGCCTTGATGATGCAGCTCGGTGCGGAAGGAGTTTTTGTAGGTTCGGGAATTTTTAAATCCGGCAATCCTGAAAAGCGTGCTGCAGCAATCGTTAAGGCTGTTACAAATTATATGAATTCAAAACTCATTGCAGAACTTTCGGAAGATCTTGGAGAAGCAATGGTAGGCATAAATGAAAATGAAATCAAACTGATTATGGAAGAAAGGGGAAGATGATGAGGATAGGTGTTCTTGCTGTTCAGGGGGATTTCATTGAACACGAGAAGATGGTTGAAAAGTTAGGCTGCCAGGTACTTGAACTCAGGAATAAAAATGACATGGGAAGTCTTGACGGCCTTATTCTTCCCGGTGGCGAAAGTACGGTTCAAGGCAAACTGATAAAGGAACTTGGAATGTTTGATTTGCTGAAGGATTTGATTGAAGGCGGTCTTCCAGTCCTTGGTACTTGTGCGGGATTGATTCTTTTGAGCCGCAACATAAGCAATGATGAGGCAAGACATTTTCAGACACTTCCCGCGACTGTTGAACGGAATGCTTACGGAAGGCAACTGGGAAGTTTCATGAGTGCATCGGCTTTTGGTTCTCTTTGTGATGTTGAAATGACTTTCATCAGGGCTCCGGTGATTACTGCAGTCGAGAAGGATGTGAAAATTCTTGCAAGGGTTGATGAAAAAATTGTTGCCGTTGAATATAAAAATCAAATGGGCATCTCATTTCATCCCGAACTGGGAGAAGATACAAGAGTCATGGAATATTTTTTGCGGAAGTGCAGGAACTTTTCTAAAGGTCAATGATCAGTGCGCCGGATTTTGTGTCCTTAGGCATTGGTTTTCTTGGCGCAGGAACCTTTATCTTTTCTCCGCTGAAAAGCTTTTGGTTTGTTACGGCAAGAAGAAGTCCCTTTGACGAGCAGGCGTAATAGCCAGTTCTGTGGCCTGGTAGCCTAATTGGATCGCTTGCTATCCTCATGGTGATGAAAGAAGGATTTTCTTCTTTTTGTTCTCCGCGTTCTACGGCAACAAAAGAGAGGACTGCTCTTTCCTTTGCAAGGTTGGCTTTTTCGGAGATGCGCTTTAAGTCTGCGGGGGCATTGTCTACGGCAAATGCAAAGTTGCACCATTTGCCGCCCTTCTTTCCGTCCATAGGACAAGTTTCCGAGTGGCAGCATGGAGCAACAGGAATGAAATTTTTTCTGATGAAGGCATCGCGCATAAGGCTTACAAGTCTTGCGGATCTTGGATCCCCTGGTTCAATGGAAAGAATTCTAGCCTTGGCATTTTTTGAATCAACAAAAGAAACCAGGCGGTCTGTGTTTTTTTTTGCAAGGAAATCTGGCGGCATGTCGGCGTCATCATGAAGTTCATTGAGCATGTTTGCACAGGTTACTAAATCTGCCTTGTCTTTTACTGATGTATCAAGAGTTCCCTTTACGCGGATGATTTTCCATGTTGTTGTTTCAAGACGGGCTGCAACGGAAAGGAAAATGTCTTCGCCAAAAGAAAGGGCCTGCTGTGAAATGTCAATGCAGTAAAAAGTAACATTCTTTTTTCTGAGTTCTGGCCGGGCAAGGAGAAGTGCAATTGGAACAGTCAAAGGTCCGCTTCCAATGTCTACGAAAATGCAGTCATCCTTAAAATCAAAAAAGGATTTGTCCAGATTAGAAAAAAGTTTTACCAGGCGAACAAGATTCCACCAGAGGAAGTAATGGACATAAGCGCTCAAGGCTGTAGTCTCGTTCATGTATCCCATGCGGCGGTCTCCGCGCTGGTCCGTAAGGTTGTGGCTTAAGGCAGAAATCTGCTGCGGCAAAAGGGCACGCTGTTTTGAATTCAAAGGATGTGTGGAAGATACGATGTCGTCGAATTTTTCTATGATTGCGGCTGCATCCCTTGGAATTCCTGTAGGATCATAAAGGGAAGAAATTCTTTCGGCAGTAAAATTTTTCTTCTGCTGTTTCTGGATTCTTTCTATCTTTTCTTTTTTCTGTTTCAGCTGTTTCTCGGAATTGTTTTTTTCTTCAAGTTTTCTGCGCTGCTTTTCGTCGGCATCCTGTTTCTTCTGTTCTGCACTGATTTTTTTCTTCAGGTTGATGCCCTGTTTTTTTTCATACCACTTGAGTTCGATTTTATTTGCCATTGGAGTTCCTTTCATTTTTTAAAGACTGCAGTAAAAAATACAGTTCGCTTAAATCTGCGCGGATTTCACGGATTGCCATTACGGCATCAAAATTTTTTTCGATGTTCTCGGCATCCTGAATAATCTGGTTTTTTGCGCCTTCAATTGTGAACTTTTTTGTATAGATTAAATATTTGAGGCGCAGGATTATTTCCAGGTCCTTTTGGGAATAGATTCTTCTACCGGACATTTCTTTCTTAGGTGTAATGCTTGGAATCACTTCTTCCCAATAGCGGAGGACATGTGATTTTACGCCAGAGATTTTTTCAATCTGTCCGATAGAATACTGAGCCACTATTTGTCCTGCTGGTTGCGTTTTTCTTCGCGCTTTTCCCACTTCTGACGGCTTGCTTTCATTTCAATCTGAACCGGAATCTGGTCAAAACCCAGGTCTTCGCGGATTCTGTTCTTGAGGTATGAAACATAAGTAAGGGGCACATTGTCAGGGCGTGTTGCAAAGATGAGGAAGTTTACAGGGTTTACGCTTGTCTGGGTAATGTAGCGGATCTTGAAGTGGATTGCCTTTGTTGCTGGTGGCGGATAATTTGCAAGCCAGTCCCTGAGGGCCATGTTGATTGCAGCAGTATCCACCTTGCGTGTAAGCTGGCTGTAGATTTCAAGGGCATTATTCATAAGGTTCTTGAGGCCGTCATGATTTTTTGCACTCATGGTTACGATTGGAGCCCAGTTCATCTGTCCAAACATTGTCTGAATCCAGTCCTTTGTTTCGCGGATAGCCTTGTTGCTCTGATCTTCAAGAAGATCCCATTTGTTAAGGATGAAGATAACGCCGCGGCCCCTTTCAAATGCAAGGGCAGTGATTTTCTTGTCCTGCTCGGCAAGGCCTTCCTTTGCATCGATCATGATGAAGGCAATGTCACATTCATCCAAAGTTTTGATGGCACGGTTAACAGAATAGTATTCAACATTTTCAGTAACCTTCTTCTTGCGCCTGATTCCGGCTGTATCAAGAATCTGAATGTCGCGTCCATTGTAGCGGAAACTTCCTTCAACAACATCGCGGGTAGTTCCTGCGTAGTCTGAAACGATGGAAGCTTCTGTATGTGTAAGGGCATTGCTCAAAGTTGATTTTCCAACATTTGGTTTTCCGAGGATTGCAATGCGAATCGGACGGTCTTCGTCTTTGCCTTCAGTTACATTGCTGAAGTCCAGACCTTCAACCATTTTTTTCTGAAGGGCTGAAAGTCCGTCGCCATGGCTTGCAGAAATCAATGAAATTTCCTTGAAACCAAACTGCATGTAGTTGTATGCAAGGTGCTCGTTCTTACCGCCTTCAGTTTTGTTTACGGCGGCAATGAGTTTTTCCGAGTATGGGCGGAGGCGATGAATGAGCTCTTCGTCTTCACCGGTGATTTCTGTTGCATCAAGGAGAAGAAGGATTCTGTCTGCCTTGTCGATCATCTCAATCGTCTTTTCAACTACGAGGTCATCCATTTCGCTTTCACGGCTTTTAAAATCGCGGGTAAGTTTGTATCCGCCAGTGTCCATAAGGTGAACCGGTTTACCGTCAAGAAAGCAGGTTCCTTCAACAGGATCACGGGTAACACCTGGAGTTGGATCTGTGATTGCGCGCTTTGTATGGGTGAGAGCATTGAAGAGTGTTGATTTTCCAACATTTGGACGGCCTGCAATTACGATGAGAGGCAGGTTGTTGTATACCTTGTCCGGATAGAATTTATCTGTGTGAGATTTTCTCTGGCTTCTGATTTCGTCATCGGCCTTTTCTTTCGTCTCTAAAATTTCTTCCTGAGGATGTTCGACAATTTCTTCTGTTTCTACAACAGCCTGTACCGGCTTTGGCTTTGAAAAATCCGGCTTTGCTTTCTTCTGCTTTTTCATATTTTTCCCTTTGCTGACTTCAGCTTTTCATTGCTACTGAACCGAACGGTTTGAAAGGTTTTCAAGTTCAGAAATCGAGAAGTGAGAAAGTGTTTCCTTTATGACAGGGATGTGGGAAGGAGCCATACTGAGGTTTCTTATACCCATTCCTGCAAGAATGATGGCACTTTCCTTGTTTCCAGCCATTTCTCCGCAAACTGAAAGTGGAAGGTTGAATTTATTTGCGTTGAAAATTGTGCTCTTGATCATTCTTAAAACTGCAAGGCTAAACTCATTGTAGAGAGGATTTACAGCCTTGTTTTCGCGATCAATTCCAAGAATGTACTGTGTAAGGTCGTTGGTGCCAAGTGAAAAGAATTTGGCATGAGGAGCAAGAACATCTGCGCAAATTGCGGCGGCGGCAGTTTCAATCATGATTCCGAATGGTACATCAGGATTAAATGGTATGCCGTCTTCTTCAAGTGACGAACGAATCCCCCTTGCAATTCCAAGTGCCGTTTCAACCTGGCTAACATCTGTAATGAGGGGAAGAAGAATTCTTAAGTTTCCGTAAATGCTTGCACGGTAAAGGGCACGAAGTTGAGTTCTGAAAACTGCCGGACAGAAAAGAGACATGCGGATTGCACGAAGTCCCATGAGAGGATTTTTTTCCTGCATGTTAGGAAATTCTGCGGAATCAACAAGCTTGTCACCGCCAACATCAAGGGTTCTGATTGTAACAGGCTTTCCGTTCATTGTTTCAAGAACTTTCTTGTATGCCTGGAACTGTGCTTCTTCGCTCATGGAATTTGAATATGCCCCGGTTTCCTTGCTTGTCTTCTGGGCTGCATCCATAAAAAGGAATTCAGTTCTGAAAAGTCCGATGCCGTCGGCACCGTTTTCAAGGGCTGTGGTTGCTTCTTCGGGAGTTCCGATGTTTGCATACAGCTTGATTTCAGTTCCGTCTTCAGTCTTACATGGAACATCCTTGTATTTTTTAAGCTGTTCCCTGTATTTCTGTTCTGCAATAATCTTTGTATTTGTACTTGTGATTGTGGCAATGTCAGGCTGAACGATTACTTCGCCAATGTTTCCGTCTACGATTACTGTATCACCCTGACTTGCAATGTGGGCTGCGTTGTCGATGGCAACTACAACCGGGATTCCATAGCTTTTTGCAAGGATTGCAACATGGCAGGCACTGCTTCCTTCTGTAAGGGCAAGTCCTGCAATTTTTCTTTTGCTCAGGATTATTGTATCGCTTGTCTTCATTGTTCTTCCGATGATGACAGAATCATCCGGAATCTGTTCAATGTCAAAGCTGTGGTAGTCAAGAAGAACATCGATTACACGGTTAAAGACATCTTCAATGTCCTGTGCACGTTCAGCAAGATATTCGTTGCCGCTGTTTCGGAGCATGTCTGCATAATCGGCAACTTTAAGGTTGATGGAAAATTCTATGTTAAAAAGTTCTTTGTCCATGTAGGCCTTGAGTTCTGTAATGAAAACAGGGTCCTGGATCATCAAAAGGTAGGTTTCGAGTACGTCGTGCTGGTCCTTACTGATTTTTTCATCCTGGATATGGGAATTAAGTTCGTTCTGAACATTCCTGCAGGCATCGGTAAAGCGTTTCCACTCAGGTTCTACTTCTTCTTGAGAAATTCTGCGTTTAGGGATGATTCGTTCCTGTTCTTCAGGAAGAATAAAAGCATTTCCGATTCCAATACCAGGCGCTGCCGGTGAACCAAGTACAACGTTCATTCTGATATAATAGTGCTAATAAAGAAAAAAAACAATTAGAGGAAATTTTTGGGCATGCTTAAATTGTTTCAACGCCGCAGTATTTGCACGCCTGCTTTAATTTTTCTCTGCGGTAAGAAGCTTAGCTCCGTGCAAGGCTTGGATGCCGATTTCAGATGCAGATGCAAAATCATGAGCCAGCTGAAGGGCTGGAGCAGGAAAAATGGGGGCTGTCCAATAAGTATGAGTCATTGCCGTGCTCGACACGGCAATCTCTTGTATTGCAATTAAATGACACTTTTTGAACTTATTGGTCATCCCCTATACATTTATCTTGCTTTATTTTTTCAACAAAGCGGCAAATGGGTTGTAGCTGTATCCATCATCGCTGCCGTAGTTCTGGCGTTCCCTTGGCTTGCGGTCTGCCGGTTTTGCACCTGCGACACCACTTGCTCCAGTTCCCTTCTTTACTACAACAATGCGCTTTTTGCCTGTTGAAGTTCCGCTTGAAGCTGAAGAAGAACCCTTTTCTCCTGCAAGGCGGCTTGCGGCATCGCTCTTAAGTGAAAGGCTGATCCTCTTGCGGTCCATATCAAGGTCAATGATTGTGAATTCCTTTACATCTCCAACCTTGATTACATCCATCGGATTTGAAACGAAGCTGTCGCTCAGTTCTGAAATGTGGATGAGGCCTGTTTCGTGGAGACCGATGTCTACGAAGGCTCCAAAATCAACGACGTTCTTGATCTTTCCGGTTACCTTCATGCCAGTCTTAAGGTCTTCAAAGTTTACGACACCCTTCTGCATGATTGGAGCAGGGTAGCCGTCGCGAGGGTCGCGGTTTGGCTTTGCAAGTTCTTCTGCAATGTCGGAAACTGTTGTTTCGCCAACGCCGTATTTTTCTGCAAGCTGCTTCTTGAGTTCTGCAGTTATCTTTTCATTTTTCTGAACCAAAGGAAGGATTTCCTTTGCAACAGGATAGTTTTCCGGGTGAACCCAGGTGTTGTCCAATGGTTCTGCACTTTCTGCAATCTTAAGGAATCCTGCACACTGTTCGAAAGCCTTTGGTCCAAGTCCAGGCACCTTGCGGAGGTCTTCGCGGCTTGTAATTTTTCCGTTGGCATCGCGGTAAGCAACGATTTTCTTTGCAAGGGAGCTGTTGATTCCTGAAACATATTTGAGAAGGTAAGCAGATGCTGTGTTGAGGTTAACGCCTACATTGTTTACAACGGATTCAACAACTTCATCAAGCTTGTCAGAAAGCTTCTTCTGGTTTACATCGTGCTGGTAAAGTCCTACACCGATGGCCTTTGGATCAATCTTAACGAGTTCTGCAAGAGGATCCTGAAGGCGGCGTCCCATGGAAATTGCACCACGGATTGTAAGGTCAAGTTCCGGGAATTCTTCACGGGCAACGTCTGATGCGGAATAAACTGAAGCACCAGATTCGTCTACGACTGTAAATACAACATCGCTGTCCTTGTAGTTTTCGCTGATAACCTTTGTTACGATTGCCTGGACTTCCTGACTTCCTGTTCCGTTGCCGACTGCGACAACCTGAATGTCGTACTTGTCGATGGCATTGTTGATCTGATTGTAGCTGTCCTGTGGGTCCGTTACCTGGAAGAACTTGAAGTAACCCAGGTATTTTCCTGTTTCATCGAGGGCTGCGCACTTTGTACCTGTACGGATACCAGGGTCGATTCCAAGAACGCGGCTTCCCTTGATTGGCTGTGTCATCAGGAGATTCTTAAGGTTTTCGCTGAAGATTCCGATTCCGTGCTCGTCGGCTTCGTCAAATTCATCGCTGCGTATTTCGCGGATAACGGCTGGGCTTAAAGAACGAACGATACCGTCTTCGATTGCTTCACCCATAGCCTTGTTGTTAAGCTTGAATTTCTTCTGAATAAGCTTGATTGCTGAATCAACATCAACATCGATGGTAACTTCAAGGGCTCCTTCTTTTTCTGCGCGGTTGATTGCAAGGATTCTGTGAGGCTTAACCTGGTTGAGTGGTTCAGAGTAATCCCAGTACATCTTGTATGTAGATTCACGCTCTGCCTTTTCAGGATCAACTCCTTCCGGAACGATTCCCTTTGTAACCATTGTGCCTGTAGCCATATAGTGATCGTGGAGGGCTTCGCGGTTTGCGCTGTCCTGAGAAATGCGTTCTGCAACAATGTCCTTTGCACCTTCAATGGCATCTTCTGCAGATTCAACATTGAGGGCTGCATCTTCATTGTCCGTCTTTACGAATTCTGCGGCCTTTGCAAGGAGGGCTGCGTCATCAAGTTCGTACATGGCATCTGCAAGAGCTTCAAGACCCTTTTCAATGGCGATCATGCCGCGTGTCTTCTTCTTTTTCTTGAACGGAGCATAAAGGTCTTCAAGCTGGGCAAGTGTCTTTGCCGACATGAAGGCATTGTATAAAGTTTCCGTAAGCTTTCCCTGTTCAAAAACCTTGCGAACATTTGCAAGACGGGTTTCTTCAAGGGCTTTGTATGAATTGAAAAGGTGGTCGCTTTCACGAACCTGAAGTTCATCCAGGGAGCCGTGCTTTTCCTTGCGGTAACGGGCAATGAAAGGAATGGTACAGCCTTCCTGAACAAGGCTGATGACTGCGCTAACCTGAGGCACACGGATGTTGAGTTCCTCAGCAACTTTTTTCATGATTTCCACTTCATTGATCTGAAGGGCGTCAATTGTTTCTTGTGTAAATTCCATAGGTGTAATTTTATGGAAAAAACTTGGGCTCGTAAAGAATGCCGGGGTCTTGACAAAGGAAAAAAAGACACGAATTTTAATTTGTGTTATATTACCATCAATGAAATTAAAAAGTTTGTTTTTAATCAGTTTTATTTTTGTTTTGCTATCAAGTGGTTTTGCAAGGCCAAAAGTAGCCTTGGTTTTGAGTGGCGGTGGTGCAAAAGGACTTGCAGAGATTCCGTTGCTTGAAGCAATCGAATCGGAAGGCATCAAGCCGGATATGGTTCTTGGAACCAGCATGGGTGCACTCATTGGTTCCCTCTATGCTGCAGGCTATTCTCCAAAGCAGATTAGGGAAACCCTTGTTGATATGGATTACATCAAGGTTCTTGGGGAACATCCGGTTTCCCTTGAAAGAGTTACCCCCGATGCTTTTTCGGCAAAAGGCAATTTTAGCCTTGCCGTTTCTTTCTCATTGAAGAGACTTAAGATTGGATCAGCTCCAGGCATCATAGGTGATCAGAACATAATCATGGAACTTACAAATCATCTGAGTCGTGTTCTTGCGGTAGATGATTTTGACAAGCTTTCAATACCCTTCCGCTGCATTGCAACAAATGTTTCGACAGGAGAACCTATGGTTCTTAAAAGCGGATCAATTGTTGATGCGGTTCGTGCAAGCATTTCTCTTCCGGGAATATTTACACCTGCACCTTTGGACAACGGCGTTTATGCCATGGACGGTGGACTTAGGAACAATCTTCCGGTTCAGCTTGCCAGAGACATGGGTGCTGACATAATCATCGCCATGGATGTTGCAAGTTCTGTAGATACGGATCCTGCAACCCTTACCGATATGGCTACGGTTGCAGAACAGATCATCAGTCTTATAATCTCATCAAATGCTGTTGAGCAGTATCATCTTGCAAATATTGTTCTTAAGCCGGACCTAAAGAAGTTCAGCACGGCAGATTTTTTTCATCCTGCAGAAATTGTGGCAGCCGGTGAAAAATGTATTGAAGAAAACAGAAATGCAATTCACGAACTTGCCCTCAGCATTTCAAAACAGGGCTACCCTCTGGCTGTTCAAGATTATGACAGGGTAAGCGATTACAACAAATTGCCCGATCTTAAAATCAGGAAAATTCATATAAAGAACGTTTCATTTACAGATGATTCTCCAATTCCCAATGAAAAAGATTTTGCTAAATATGAAGGCAAGATTCTTGATGAAAAGACAAGAAATAAATTGACCAGGGAATTGAAGGAAAAGAAAAAGCGCTATCATCTTTCAAACTTCAACTATAGCGTTGAAAAAATTGAAGGCAGTGATGAATGCGACCTTATCATTAAGGCACGTTATTATGACCATAACCTGAACAAGGCTTTCTTTTGCGCAAATCCATCCCTGTCCATAACCAATTATCCTTCGCAAAAGTGGGCTTCAATAAATCCTGCCACTACTACCGGAATTTGTCTTGTTGAACCGATCAATGCAATGCTCCGTTTTTCAACAAGAAACATGATTACTGTTGACGGCTCCATTTTCCCTGAGTTTGCTTTTTTCCACGGGTTTAAAATATGCGGTGAACTTGCCGGCGAATTCAAGTATGGCAGCCTTAAGCCAGAGAAGTATTTTGAGTTTAATGAAAAGCTTGTGGACTCAGACCGCGGACTCGTTGCTAAGGCTGGACTTCTTTTAAAATATTCCGACATGCTTTCCTTTAGGCTTGGGCTTGCTAACGAAACGGATTATCTTGTTTCCGATGAGGACTGGTTTACAAATACATATGCTTATAATGAAATCGTATTTACAACCCTTCATAATAGTTTTTCAGGGCTGAACGGATTTCAGCTTGAATCAGTTTTTAATGTTGGAAAAGAAAACAGGGATTTTTCTGAAATTAAATTGAATTCATCCCTTCATGTAGCCTTTGAAAAAAGATTTGAAATTCAGGAAGAAAAAACTTCTATAGGTTTCGGGGCATCCTTCAGCAGAAATCGTTTTCCTTACAAACTTAATGTAGGCTATACTGATTTTGGTGGAATTGACGGAATGTGCGGCTATCCATTGTCAACTTTGAAAAGGGATTTCCTTCTTTCGGAAATTTCCATCCGCAGAAAACTTTTCTCTTTTATGGGAATGCCATTTCATCTGGTGCTTTTGGGAAAGGTTGGATTATCGGATGACTATGATCCATTCTACGATGAAGCGATTCCATCAGAAAAGTTCTTTGGAAATGACCGGCAGGTAGAAGCTGGCGGTGGTGCTTATGCTGCATTTGCAACTCCACTTGGAAATCTTGTTCTGGGATACAGCATAAACACCAGCAACAAATGGGTGATTACTTTAGCACTGAAGTAAAGAAGTTGATCATTTCATTCCAGACCTATTCCTGAAAGAACCTTAAGTCTGCATGATCTGCATCCTTGATTGTAAGCAAGGTAACATCGTTTCCTTTTGCTTCAAGGGCATCGTGCAGCTGCTTGCCCTGATCGTGGGGAACAGTATGGTCGTTGCTTCCGTGGATGATGAGGAATGGGGGAACCTTCTTCTTGATGTAGTTTATGGGATTTGCTTCCGCCGCCTTCTTTGGATCCCTTTCAGGATTGAATCCCATCAAAAGTATGTGGGGTGGAGTAAGGTCGTAGCCCTCGGGTGGCTTTGGAAAAGTTCCGAAATCTGCTGGCGGATACCAGGGGCAGGCTGCCTGAACGGAACTTGATTCTTTCAGGTATTCTCCAACATCGAATTTCTTTGCGGTAGCAAGGGCGGCAAGGGATGCAAGGTGTCCACCTGCTGATTCTCCGCTTACGCCGAATTTCTTTGGATTGATCCTGAACCTGTCTGCGTGTGCCCTAAGGTAACGGATTGCAGCCTTTACATCTTCAAGCTGAGCCGGGAAAAATGCCTCGTTGCTTGTTCTGTACTGAACGCTTGCAACAACGAATCCCGCCATGGCAATCTTTGAAAGGTATGCAAGATGGGCAGACTTGTTCATGGTAAGCCAACCGCCTCCGCAAATCCAGACGATGCAGGGATACCTTTTCTTTGAAAAATCTTCAGGATAGATGATGTCCATCTTAAGATCCTTGCGGCAGTGTCCGTACCAGTCATCAACCTGAGCAAAAGTAACATCAGTTACCGTAATGTACTGGGCTCTTTCCGGTTTGATTTCGATTGTCTTTTCCATCTTTTAACCTCCGTGGTATAATCATATCTATGATAAGCCTATTTGCAAGAATTTTCATCAAAAACCCTAAGGACTACATGGACACAAAAGTAAGGGAACAATATGGAATCCTTTGTTCTGCCTTTGGCATTTTCCTGAATGTGATGCTTTTTGCAGCAAAACTTTCGGGTGCCCTTTTAACAAATTCCGTAGCCTTCCTTGCCGATGCCTTCAACAACCTGAGTGATGCGGCATCTTCCCTTGTGTCAGTAATCGGATTTAAACTTTCAGGAAAGAAACCTGATGCAGACCATCCTTTTGGACACGGCAGGCTTGAATACATTTCGGGGCTCATCGTTTCCTTTTTGATTCTCCTCATGGGCATTGAACTTTTCAAATCTTCTGTAAGGGCAATAGTTCATCCTGAAAAAGTTGAAGGAAGCATTTTTTCAGTTTCCATAATGGTGGCTGCAATTCTCGTAAAGCTTTACATGTACCTTTACAACCACAGCATTGCAAAAAAAATAAAGTCCGCCGCAATGGAAGCCGTTGCAAAGGACAGCTTTGGCGACATGATTTCTACAAGCGTAGTAATTCTTTCCGTAGTTGCAGGACGATTTACAGATCTTCCTGTTGATGGCATCGGAGGCCTGATTGTTGCAATACTCATTTTCAAGGGCGGAATAGAATCCTGCAAGGAAACAATTGATCCCCTTCTTGGACTTCCACCGGAAAAGGAATTCGTTGATGAAATAGAAAAGGAAACTTTGAAGTTTGAAGCAATCGTTGGAATTCACGATCTTGTTGTCCACGATTACGGTCCGGGCAGAATGATGATTTCGCTCCATGCGGAAGTTCCAGGTGATCAGGACATTTTTGCGCTCCATGAAATAATTGACTGTGCAGAGCTTGAACTTTCAAAGAAATTCAACTGCAGCGTAGTGATGCACATGGATCCAATCGACGTAAAAAATCCGCGGCTTCATGAACTTAAGGAAATTGTTAGGGAAGAAAGCCATAAAATAGACCAGCGTTGTTCGGCCCATGACATCAGAATGGTTCCCGGAGAAAAACAGACAAACCTCATCTTTGATATTGTTCGTCCCCGTGATTGCTGTTGCTCCGAAGATGAACTTTGCGAAAAGCTTCGTGCTGCAATTAAGGAAAGGGCTTCAGATGTAAACTGCGTCATTACGGTTGATGTTCCTTTTATTTAAGGATTCAGTCATTGCGAGGAACTTTGCCATTGAAAATCCTGAAAACTACGAAGCCCGTGCAAACATGATGTGGGCTTCATCCCTTGCCCATAACGGTCTTACCCAGTGCGGAAGATTTCTACAGATCAATAGGAATGCCTGTAAGCCTTAGGGAACTTGGCGTAAAGAAAGAAGATCTTGAAACCCTGGCCTTAAAGTGCAGCAGAAACAGAACAAGAACACTTGCAGGCTACAAGCCATTGGCTTACGAAGACACGGTTGAAATATTCAACATGGCTTACTGATAAGAACAAAAAATAAGGGCTGTCCAAAAAATTTTGGGCAGCCCATTTTGTTTTAAATCTTGCGGCACTTACATGATTTAATATTTGTGTAAGTACAGGTTGATTTTAATTTCTTGCAGCAACGCCGGCAGCAATAAGTTCCGCTGCTTTTGAATCTGTAAACCATGCAGGACCACCGCTTGCAGTGCGGTTCATAAAGCCGAAAGATTCTGAGCCGTTTCCTGTATTTTTTTCATTGCCATTGTCCCAGAGAACTGCGGCAACGTTGTATGTTTTACAAAGACCAAGATAATATGTAAACCATTCTTTTCTTGCGGTGAAATTGTCTTTGTTTGTGGCACCCATTTCACCGATTACTACAGGAATTCCTTGGGAGATGAAAGTTGTATTCAAAGATGTAAAGTGTCCTGCAAGATCATCTTTATGTTCCTGTGTCAAAGAGGCGCTTCCAGGATATTCCATTGCAAAGTTATATGGTGTATACATGTGAACTGAGAGAGCAAGTCTGTTTGTTGCACTGTCTGTTGGAATTTTGAAAACACCGGCTTTTTTGCCTTCAATAGCACCGTAAGGAGATGCGACATAGCCTGGGAACATGATTATGCGGTTTGTGTTGTTTCCACCAGATGTGCGTATCACATCGACTGCCTTCTGGTTGAGTTCATTGATGACTGCAACGTAAGGTTTACAAGAGTCGCATGTATAGCTATTTGGACAACTCCATTCATGGGAATCACCAATAACACGTGGTTCATTCAGTGTTTCAAAAACAAGGTGTCCGTCGTAATTCTTGAAGGAATCTGCAACCTGTTTCCAGATTTTTTCTACAAATTTCAGCGATTGGGTTTTGTCTGTTTCGTAAAGAGTGAATCCTGCTTTAGTTCCAAGGTCTGCTCCTTTGTAGTTGTCGTGATGGATGTTGATGATTACAAAAAGACCTTCGCCGTATGCCATATCTACGACAGATTTGACATGACTCATCCATTCAGAATTGATGTTCAGGTTTGAATCTACATGGTTGTGCCAGGAAACAGGAATGCGGACAGTCTTGATGCCAGAGGCCTTTAATTTCTTGAAGAGTGCAGTAGTTGCCGTATCTTTCATGCCCCAGTCGGATTCTGTTCCATTTTTCTGAGATGTCCATTTTTCTCCTTCTTCACCTTCATGGGCATCCAGTGTGTTGCCAAGGTTCCATCCAAACTTCATGGAATTGACGATTACGGCTGCTGTTATGCTTGGATCAGACAGATTGATTGTCTGCCCTTCCGGCAATGTTGGTGTGGGAATTGTACTGCCACCGTCATTTCCGTTGGCACATCCGAAGAACAAAGCCATTGCTAAAGTTGATGCAATGATTCCTGCAAAAAGAGATTTGATTTTCTTGTTCATAAAACAACTTCAATAAAAAAGATTTTTTGTGAACTTTTTGAACTGAATTTATAGGGGCATAGTTTTAATTATCAATATAAGAATAATGTTTCAATTGAAGAAAACATATTATAATAATTAAATTCCTGTCAAAATTTTGGGAAAATAGGAAGATATCAAAAAATTATAGATAAAAAGCCTGAATTATCAGAAAAATCTGCAATTCAGGCATTATTTTCAGTTAGTATCCAAGTTCTTCGCCGACAAGGACAACTTTGATTCGTCCAGGCGGGCAGCTGGTTCTTGTTGTAACGATATTTGCGCAAAGGCTGTCACCCACGCAGTCAACGCAGCGGCCATTTTTTGAACATGGTGTATTCAGGTTAAGGCGTACTGCATTTGGCGGAGTTGCTTCTGCACGGACACGGCGGATGGCATCGTCAACATTGGCTGTAATCTTGTTCATTCCGGCAAGAACGATAACCTGCTTTGGTCCGTAAATAAGGTAGCAGACTCTGTTGCCCCTCTTGTCGATGTTTACAAGTTCACCGTTCAGGGTTATTGCATTGGAACTCATGAGGAAAGTGTCCGCATTGATGTTCCTTACATTTGCTTCTTCCACGGAAATCTCTTCTCTTTTGATAAGGTTGTGTCCGGCGGCTTCAATGTCTGCCTTAAGACCGCATTCATCGATGGTCATGGATCCACCGTAGCCTACTGATTTTCCGGCATCCCCCATGAGTTCAAGGACTTTCTTTTTTGCATCATCAATATTGTCGCAGTAGAAAGCTTCCATTCCGCGGGCCTTCATTTTTGTAATGATGCCTTCAGCCTGGATTTTGTAAAATGTTTTCTTGTGTACGTTCATTTTTTAACAACCTCTGAAATTGCTCCAGCAAGACCGCTGAAATTCTGTATGTCGCTTGGGACGATGATTTTTGTTGCCTTTCCGTCTGCTGCCTTTTCAAAAGCTTCAAGGCTCCTAAGGCGGATAACATTTTCATCAACGCCTGCATCCCTGATCATTTTGAGACCAGCTGCCGTTGCTTCCTGAACCTGGCGGATTGCTTCCGCTTCACCTTCTGCCTTTTTAACTGCAGCTTCCTTTTCTGCTTCTGCGGCAAGAATTGTTGCTTCCTTTGCGGCCTGAGCTTCAAGGATTCTTGACTGTTTTTCACCTTCTGCTACAAGAATTGCACTCTGCTTCTGGCCTTCTGCAATGAGGATCTGTTCGCGGCGTTCGCGTTCTGCACGCATCTGCTTTTCCATGGCAACCTTGATTGCTTCCGGCGGAATGATGTTCTTAACTTCAACGCGGTTAACCTTGATTCCCCAAGGGTCTGTAGCTTCGTCTAGGATGGAACGCATTCTTGTGTTGATTACATCGCGGCTTGTAAGGGTCTGGTCAAGTTCAAGTTCACCGATGATGTTGCGGAGGGTTGTGGCGCTAAGATTTTCCAAAGCGTTGATTGGTTTTTCAACGCCGTATGTATAAAGCTTTGGATCAGTAATCTGAAAGTAAACGACTGTATCAATCATCATGGTTACATTGTCTTTTGTAATTACAGGCTGAGGCTGAAAGTCCAAAACCTTTTCCTTAAGGCTCATGCTGTTTGCCATTCTGTCGATGAGAGGCAACTTAACATGAAGTCCAACCTGCCATGTTGAACTGTAGGCACCGAGGCGCTCGATGACATAGGCATAGCTCTGTGGAACAATGCGGATGTTTGTAACGATCAAAAGGAATACGATGAATGCAAGTGCTGCAATAAGATAGATCATTTTTCTGAATCTCCTTGAGTTTTATTTTGTTTTACTACAAGAGTGTTACCTTCCACTCTTGAAACCGTACATATTGCGTCCGATGGGATTTCTGTTCCATCATCTGACTTTGCAGTCCAAACTATGCCGTTTTTTGTCTTGACTTCTCCAAATTTGAATTCAGAAATAGGTGCAACACAAAGAACTGTCTGTCCGTCCAGGCTGTTGATGTTTCCTTCGCTCTGCTTTCCGGTTTTTAAGAATTTAACCACGAAAGGCCTTGTGAAGATTGCAAGAGCCGTAGTTAGGAATACAAAAATCAGGATCTGCCATTTTAAAGGCATTCCAGCCCTTGCAAGAAAAATCAGCGGAACACTGGCTATTGCTGCCCATATTGTTATGAGTCCAAGAGTAAGTGCTTCCATTATAATGGAAACGACAAGAACCCCAACCCATACCCAGGGCATTACTGTAGTAATAAAATCAATCATAATTCCAATATAGAAATAAAATCCTTAATTTGCAAATGAAAATGAAAGCCCAGAGTTCAGGAAAGTTTTTTTCCGTCGCTGAAAGCCTGACCAACTTTTTCACCAAGCTTGTAATATCCGTGTCCGCTTGGATCATAGCAGATTGGATTGAACTTCTTGAGGTCAACATTTCCGTTGTCATCAAGAATCTTTTCGTCTGCACAGATGTTAACGATTTTGCCGATGTAGTGCATTTCGTCTTTTGAAAGTTCCCCATCGATTCTGTGGAGGGTACATTCAAGGCACAGAGGAAGTTCGTTGATTACAGGAGCATTGACAAATTCGCTTTTGCGCGTTGTAAATCCTGCCTTTTCCATTTTGTCAGGAACATCGTTTCCGCTTACGATTCCAACATAATCACAGGCAACAACATGTTCAGCATCGGCAATGCTTACAGTAAAAGCCTTGTTAAGGTTAATGTTGTCTGTAGTAAGGTGCTTGGAAAGGGAAATGCAGATCTGGTCTGATTCAACTATTCCGCCCCAGGCAGCATTCATTGCATTTGGTTTTCCGTCCTTGTCATAGGTTGCAAGGATCAAAACTGGCATTGGATAAATCATTGGTTTAGGTCCAAGGTTTTTCATGTTATTTCCCCCAAAGTTGTGTGTAAAAGATTTTGAAAAATCACGTAAAAGATTACATCTCAATTCTACCATAGGTAAAGGCAAAATTCACTTATAGAATTCCATTTTATTTATGGATGATTGATGTTATTCTGTAATTATGAATGGAATAAAAAAAACTGTAATAATCGTCGCCGGAATATTTCTTCTTGCTATGGGAATTTGTGCTTTTATTGCAAAAGCCATTTATACCCGCAAAACTTTAGGCGAACTTACCTTTGAACCGGACTACTACTGGGCGGAAGAAAAGGCAGACACGGATAAATGGGATTTCCGAAAAACCTATGCAGGCTACGATTATTTTCTATATATACCGCCTGAATATAAAAATGACCGCCACAACGAAAGCCTTAAGGTTCCCCTATTTGTTCTTTTCCACGGAAGCGAAAACAAGGGCATTTCCCTAGGTCGTTACGGAAGGATGTTTACCGATAAAAAAATCCAGTCCATAAGGTCATGCGCAGTTCTGGTTCTCCTTGCCCGTTGCGGTTACTACAGTGACTGCCACGATACAAGCATGCTGATTCAAAATGTAATTATTCAGAACGAATGCATAGACAAAAAAAATATCGTTGCCTTTGGACACAGCCAGGGGGCTTACTATGCCGTAAAGTTGGCTTGCTATGAACCTCGTCTTTTTAAAGCAGTCATTTCTGGTAGCGGCTACTATCAGATAACCCATAGGGAGCTTCTCAAAGTTCTTCCGATTCAATTTTGGTTTGGACTTTCAAAAAATGACAAGGGTATCTATGAGCAGGGATGCACAACGGGACCTTTACTTGAAAAGTTTTGTAAAAATTCCGTTTATGCAGAATATGAAAACCGGGGACACTTCTGGGTTGAACTGGATGATGTTGCCCCAGGCAGCGGCAGGGTTTTCCTTGAATGGCTGGATAAAGTTTTGAAGGAGGAGTAAAGATGACCACAGCAGAAAGCGTAACAAAAAAAATCATTGAAAAAAATCTCACTATCACATTCATGGAAAGCTGCACGAGCGGACTTTTGGCTTCGATGTTTACGGATACGGCAGGGGCGTCTGCAGTTTTCAAAGGCAGTCTTGTAACCTACAGCAACGAAATGAAAATTGCGGCTGGAGTTCCTTCTGAAACAATAGAAAGATTTGGGGTTTATTCTTCCGAGTGCGCCCGTGCCATGGCAGAGACTGCAGGAAAAATCTACGGGTCTGACATTGCCGTTGCAATTACCGGGACAACTGGAAATGCAGATCCTGCAAATGCCGGCAGTGTTTTGGGCAAGGCATTTTTCTGCATTGTTGCGTGCGGTGAAATTTATGATTTTGTAATAGAAGAAAATGTATCAGCTCTTTCCAGAAAAGAAATCAAGCAGCTGTATGCCGACAGAGTTTACGGGGAACTTGAAAAAATTTTGAAACAAATATAATTTTCTTTTATTCAAACCGCAGCTTTATTTTCTTTATTTTGTAAAAGTTGTAATATTCATATCCACAAAATATGAAAACACTAAAACTTAAAAATTATTTTGGACCATTTGCCTTTTACTCTGATGCACTTAAAATCGCAGTTCCGGTAATGGCACAGGCCCTCATTCAGACATTGGTTTCCCTCATAGACAATTTTATGGTTGCAGGCCTTGGGGACATAAAGATGTCCGGTGTAAACATTACGGGGCAGCTTCTCTTTGGATTCATGGTTTTCCTGAACACAGTCTGCATGGCGGGCGGAATCTACATGACACAGTTTTCCGGTGCCAAAGACAAAAAGGGAATGAAGCAGGCCTTCTGCTTTAAGCTGATGATGGGAATCCTTGCCATCATTCTTTTCAAATATGTTTGTCTTGTTATTCCGCGTCAGTTCCTAAGCCTTATGGTAAAAGGTAATACTCAGGCTGATCTGATTCTTGATCAGGGTGTTGCCTACATGCGCCTTATGGCATGGATAGGAATTCCCATGATGGTTTCGACTGTCATAGCCTCTTCTTTACGCGAAATTGGCGAAGTAAAGGCTCCTCTGGTAATTTCCGTAATCGCAACTTTGGTGAACACTTTCTTCAACTGGGTTTTGATTTACGGCAACCTTGGATTTGAGCGCCTTGAAGTAAGGGGTGCTGCCATAGCCACAATCATTGCCCGTGTCGTTGAAATGCTGATTTTCATTGTCTATCTTTATGTAAAGAAACCGCCATTCGTAGTTCACTTCATTGATGTTGTCCAGATAAATTTCAAGCTGGTTCTGGAAATCCTTCGCAAAGGCTGGAAGATACTTTTTTCCGAAATGGTTTGGGTTCTTGCAGAAACAGTAACGACTGCCCTTTACAACGGAAAGGGTGGAGCCGATGTTGTTTCCGGCATGAGTGCAAGCTTTGCAATTGCCAATCTTTTCTTTGTAGCCTTCGGCGGAATTACAACTGCCACAAGCGTCATCTTGGGTCAGGCTTTGGGGCAGGGAAAACTTAAAGAAGCAAAGCAGAAGGAAATATGGCTTTTGAACGGTGCCATAATTTTTGGTTTCATCATGACAGTCTTTGGGCTTATGACGCTGTTCCTTGTTCCGGTTGTGTTTAAAAACCTTACGGCAGATTCCCAGGGCATCTGTTCAAGAATGGTTCTAACCATGGCTCTTTTTATGCCTGCGTGGGTTTATGTAAATGCCCAGTTTGCAGTATCAAGGGCAGGCGGAGACACAATCATGGGAATGGTTGTGGACGGTATTACAAACCTTGGCATAATCATTCCGTCAATATTCTTCATGGCTCTCTGCACTTCCATTGGACCTGTATGGATGTACACAGTGGTAAAGCTTGTGGATTTCATAAAGATTGCCATTGCCGCAATTTGGCTTAAAAAAGGAAAGTGGATTAAAAACCTTGCGATGGAAAACAGGCAGGACGAAACTTAATCAAGAGAATAGTCGTTCACATTGAGCTTCTTGCTTTCTGTTCTGTTTGGTTTGTTTTTAGGCTTGCCCTTTGATTTCTTTGTCTGTGAAAGGTCCTTGTTTGAAAGGACGCTCATGGATTTTTCAGAGGCTAGCCTTCTGTGTTTTGAATCAGCATCCGCAAGTTTTGTTTCCGAATCTTTCTTTACAAGAATGTCGTTGGCGGAATTTATGTGGACTGAATAGAAAGCCCCTTTGTTTCCAAGAACTTCAACAACTTTTTCAATATCCATCAAAGAAAGCCCTGCCTTGTTCTTGCCTTCGATTTTTATGTTGTCGCGGATTGTCTTTGCAATGAAGGCTTCCGTGCAAAGGGATTTTTCTCCGTGCTGTTCCAGAGCCTTCAGTATTTCCTTCTGGATCTGATTCAATTCCTGTTCCATAACTAAATGATAGTCCTAAAGACTTTCTCCTTCAACCATCGCTTTAAGTTCCATGGCATTCTTAAAACCTGTTCCCTTGGGATGATTGTTGAAATACAGCTGAACAGTTTTTCCTTCGTCCCTTGCCCTGCCGATTATGGGAATGAAACTTTTAAGTTCCGATGCAGAATATTCGTAGTCGTATCGGTGAGTTTCTTCTCCATCTGCGGTGTGTGCATACCATCCATTTGCATTCCGCCCGTGCAGCCTGATGTAGGCATTGCTGCCGATGAAAGGAGTCTTGAGTGCAAAACCGTCGGGAAGATTTTGCAGTTGTGGCATGTCGCAGAAAACAATTCCCGTGTCCCGTTTTGAAAGGCCTTCAAAAACTGAATCCCTGATCCAGTCCCTGTGGCGGAATTCAACGACGCAAGGCAGCGGAGAAAGTTCCTTCAGTAAATCTGAAAGATAAAAGCGGTTCTTTTCCGAGTATCCAAAACTTTCCGGAAACTGAACAAGGATTGTGGCAAGGGCATTTTTTTCAATGAGCGGAATCACGGCGGCTTTGAATTCTTCCGCACGGTTTTTCCAAAGTCCGTCAATTTCGTGGGTAAGTATTCTTGTAAGCTTTACTGTGAATTTGATTTTACCTTCGGTCCTTTCGTAAAAAGAATTAATTCTTTCTGCTGTAGGCATCCCGTAAAAAGTGCTGTTGAGTTCAAGAGCGTTGAACTTTGTTGAGTAGAAAGAAAGAAAATCTTTTCGCGGCAAATCAGCGGGATAGAAACTTCCCTTGAGTTCAGGATGATCGTAGCCGCTTGTTCCGATTAAAACTTCTGGCATCAGCATGTCCGAAATTATTTTGAAAAAAATCCTTCTGCGGAATTCTTGTCTTCCTGATAGAAAACCTTTCCCGTATATTCAAGACTGAACTTTCCGTTTTCAAGGACGATTTTATTCAGGGTGCAGTTTGCCATTTTTGATTTCCAGTAGTCCTTCAATTCCCTGCCGTCAATGTGAAGAAGAAGGCTCTGCATTGTTCCGCCGTGGGTTACAACAAGAACATTCTGGATTCCTGAATTTTCAAGGGACTTGATTTCATCTTCCCAAAATGAGGCAGTACGGGCCAGCACCGAGTCAAAGGATTCGCAGCCTTCAAGGGGAATGAAATTTTCAGGGTCATCAAAAAAGTTGTGGAAGTTTTTCAGTTCAGGATCTGCGTCTCTTTCTGCGGGAGTTTTTCCCTCTGCCTTTCCAAAACAGAATTCGATTATCCTGTCATCCTTTATGATTTCATTTTCTGATTTTCCCGTCATGAGCATTGCAGTTTCTACGGCGCGCTTTAATGGACTTGAATATACCCGGTCAAAAGAAAGGCCTGCCTTTTCAAAGCCGATTCTTGTCTGGGTAGCCTGTTCCTTTCCCTTTTCGTTGAGGACGGTATTGCTTCTGCCCTGAAGTTTCCAGTGAGTGTTCCATTCAGTTTCGCCATGTCGTGTTACAAAAATGTTCATGGAGAAAGTATAGTGAAAAGAAGGGAAAGTGAAAATTATTTTACAGAAAATTCAGGTTGTCACTGCGAGGTGCCTGTGCGGATTCTTTCCACTTTTAAAATTCCAGCGGTTATATATAGGTTAGGAGAATTTGCTCTCCAATATCTTAATTAGCGGGAGTAAGAAAATGGCAAAAGAAATCAGGATCACCGACAATTTCATGTTTGCAACGGTCATGAAAAATGAAAACATCTGCCGCCCATTCATCGAAAGGATGCTTGGAATCAGTGTCGAAAAGATTGAATATCTGGAGCGCGAAAAAGACCTGCGTGCTGATCCTTTTTCAAAAGGGATACGGCTGGATGTCTATGTAAAGGACAGTAACCGCGTATTTACACTTGAAATGCAATGCAGTAACAGAAAAGATCTTTCTTTAAGGACTAGGTACTATCAAGGCTTGCAGGACATTTCCTTTCTGGACAAGGGAAACCTTTACAGGCATCTTCCGGAGTCCTACATTCTTTTCATATGCCTTTTTGACCTCTTTGGAAAAGAATTGCCGGTATATACTTTTGAAAACATCTGCAGTGAAGACCAGAGGATTTTGCTAAATGACAAATGCCGTAAAGTATTTTACAATGTAAATGCATGGGAAAAGGAAACAAACCCGGAACGCCGCGCCTTGCTTGAATATTTTTTTGGAGCCGCAGCCAATGATGAGCTTACGCGGGCAATCGATGAACAGGTATCCATAACCCAAAATCTTCGCCAATGGAGGAAGGAACACATGACAGTAGAACAGGAAATACAGCTCCAGGCAAGCTATGCCTATGACGATGGATTCTCGCATGGGATAAGTCAAGGGATAAGTCAGGGGATAAGTCAAGGTGCCCACGATGCAAAGGTAGAGACGGCTAAAATTCTGCTTGCAAACAATGTTGAGCCTTCGATTGTTTTGAAGAGCACGGGTCTTACGGCGGAAGAAATAGAAAATTTATAAAACAATGCTTAACGGAATGAAACGCCTGGGTTTGTAACTCGGGTGTTTTTTATATGGGCTTTATATCCCGCTTGACCTATTAATGTGATGTCTTGTACTCGGTATTAGAGGTAGATTCCGCCAGAGATTTAACCAGCTGGTTAACGATCTGCTTATGGCATTCAGGAAGATGCTCGCAATTCAAAAGCAGTTCATGATATTTTGAATAAAGTTCGCGGTCCTGAACTTTGGAAGAATCCCGAAGGAATAAGTCGGCGGGGTGGATGGAAAAAGCATCAGCAATGCGAAGTATCAATTCAAATGAGGGAAAAGCTTTTCCAGCTTCAATATTACCAATCTGTCCGTTGGAACTGTTTGCCTGAATTGCAAGTTCCGCCTGTGACCAGCCTTTCTGTTCCCTGTAAAATTTCAAATTCATTCTGAATTCTTCGCTGTATTCGTCCATAATTACTTTATTCTACAAGTAGATAATGAATTTTAATCTTATGTAACGGAGTGATTTTACCGAAAAACTTTATGTAATAAAGATTTAATAAATACTTGCTTTGTTACATAAGGTTTATTATGGAAAAAGAAGGATACGAAGCACAAATTAAAGCATTAAGAGAAGAAATTGAATTATTAAAAAAGAAACAGACTTATGAAATTAAACGTCAGAAGTACGGCTTAAACTGGATAGATGTTCCAGAAGCTTTTGAAAAAGACAGCGAAAATAAAATCCCGGTTTTGGAAGAAGTAAAAGATAAATCCATTAAAAATGATGACGGAAAACCAACCCATATTTTAATTGAAGGTGATAACTACCACGCCTTGCAGTGTTTGAATTATACACATAAGGGAAAGATTGATGTGATTTATATTGATCCGCCGTATAATACGGGAAGTGATGGATTTATTTATAAAGATGCTAGATTTCTTGAGGAATATCCTGATGGAACTGAAATTCCTAAAGATCATCCTTTACGACATAGTGTTTGGCTAAGTTTTATGTATAAACGTTTGAAAATTGCTAAACAATTGTTATCTAAGGATGGCATAATTTTTATTTCCATTGATGATAATGAACAGGCGAATTTAAAATTATTATGTGATGAAATCTGGGGACATAATCATTTTATTGGTCAATTTATATGGCAAAAGAAAACACAGCCTTCTTTTCTATCAAAGGAGGTAGCTAATATAACAGAATATATTCTTTGCTATAAAAATTGTGATAAGCAACGACCTTTAAAAGGTGGTTTTATAGATATTAATAGAGATGGTGAATTAGTAAATATTGGAAATCCGATTTGTGAAAGAATTTTATATAAGGACTCTGTAGAAATCGAACGTGGGGAGTTTTCAGGACTTCTTAAAAAAGGAATATATGGAAATGGTGTTTTACAAATTGAACTTCTAGATGATGTAGAAGTTAAGAATGGAAAACCATTTAGTGATATTCACATAAAGGGACGCATTTCAAGAAGTCAAACAACACTTGATTCTGATATTCAAAATGGAGCAAAAATATTTATTCGAAATACAATTACAATGCGTCCTACAATTAACTTAAATAGAAAAGAAGCAAGTATAAAACCACCAATTTCATTGTTTTCAAAAAAATTGAATGAATCAATTCCTACCAATACAGATGCATCTAGCGAAATGAAAAATTTATTTTCAGGAATAAATATTATGAATTATCCTAAACCTACAGGACTAATAAAATATTTAATTGATTCTACAACTTTTAATAAAATGGATGCTATCATTTTAGATTTTTTTGCTGGTTCAGGTACAACATTAAATTCGGTCATTAATTTAAACCATGAAGACCAAGGAAAAAGGCAATGTATATTGGTACAAAAAGCGGAACCAACATTCGATATTAAAAATCAAACAGAGGTTGCAAAAAAAGAATCAGAAGCTGCTTATTCATCAGGTTATAAATACATATCCGACATAACTTACGAACGCAACCGTCGTGTAATGCAAGGCTACACAAATTCCAAAGGTGAACAAGTCCCTGGTCTTGGAAACTCCCTTAAATATTACAAAACTGCTTTTATTGGTCAGAACAACTGTAAAAATGCTAATGATGACGACAGAACTGAACTTGCAAAAAAAGCTGGTTGCCTTCTTTCTCTTGGCGAAAATACTTTGGATGAAATCTGTTCAACTGAATACTATCAGCTTTTTACTGGAAGCAAAGAGGCTACGGCTGTTTACTTCACAGATGATTACGAAAAGTTTGATGAATTCAAAGAAAAAGTTGCAGAACTGGCACCAAAATTCAAAAAGACTTTTGTTTACATTTTTGCCTGGAGTTCTGCAGATGACTTTGCTTACGAATTTGAAGATGTTCCAAATATTCAGATAAAAGCTATTCCTCTTCCAATTCTTGAGATTTATAAATCTATCTACAACTAAAACGGAGCTGATATGAAACCATTAACATTCCAGCAGAAAGCAATAGATGAACTTGTTTCAAACTTTAAAATTCTTTGGGGACAGTCAGATTCAAAACTACCAATGGTATTCAAAAGTCCAACAGGTAGCGGAAAGACTTTCATGACTTCTGCCTTTATAAACGAAATGGCAGAACAACCTGATTGGGATGCTGATGTTGCCTGGATCTGGATTACTTTTAGTGATGATCTTGCCATGCAAAGTCGAGATAAATTTGCACAGTATTTTAGTCAGAATCTAAAGAATCAGTTGATTACTGTTGCAGATTTTAATCAGGGCAAACTTAATAAAAATGATGTACTGTTTTTGAACTGGCAGAAACTTGTAAGTACAAAAGCCGAAGACCGTTTGCTCCGTCGTCCTGAAAATCCAGACAATGCAAAGGAAAGCGGATGTTATTTTGAAGATGTAATTGAAGCTACTCATAAAGATGGTAGGCAGATCATCATGATCATTGATGAAAGCCATAAAAATGTTACTGAGGCTGCATACAAAAATGTCATAGATCCTGCAAATCCAAAAATCATTGTGAATGTTTCTGCGACTCCAAAAGAAATTCCTGATGCAAGTTCAATTAATCATAAAAAAGCAGCTTTTGTGGAGGTTGAACACTCTGATGTTGTTGCAGAAGGTCTCATAAAAGAAAAAATCCAGTGCCAGGCAAGTGAAGATATACAAAAACTTGGTAATACTGATTTGGATGAAGCTCTAATTATTCTTGCTATGAATAAAAAGGCAGAACTTGAAAATCAGTTTGCCCGTCTTAATAAAAATGTGAATCCCTTGGTTTTGATTCAGTTGCCAAATGATGATAAAAAACTAATTGAAGCTGGACAGGAAACTAAGGAACAGATTGTATTAAAGATTCTTCACGAAAAAGGAATTGATGACTCTAGAATTGCCCTTTGGTTTGACGGAAACAAAAAGAATATGGAATTTATTAGTGATAAAGATTGTCCTGTGGATTACATGCTATTTAAGGAAGCTGCTGGAACTGGGTGGGACTGTCCTCGTGCTCACATTCTTGTTATGTTCCGTGAAATTAATTCACCAACATTTAAAACTCAGACAATTGGCCGCATTTTAAGAATGCCTGAACCTGAAAGAAAAGACGATTATGTTTCGTATCCTGATTTGCGATGTGGTTATCTTTATACAAATTATGATCGTAATCAGGTTGAGGCTGCAAAATGCGGTGATAAAAATAAGCCGGAAGTATATCTTTCTCATCCACTTATGGGTTACGAATACTATGACTTTAACGGGCTTCTTCAAGCAGATTATCTTTCCCGAACAGATTACGGTGACTTTGTAGATGCAAAAAAATTCCAGATGAGTTTCATGAAATCATTTGATGAATTTTTCAATCTTACTGAAAATGATTCAATTGAAAGATGTAGTGATGAAATAAAGAAAAGAAGCATAGAAGAAAATCCAACGCTAAATTATGAGCTGATTGTTGATAAGGACTTAACTGATTACGACAATATCTTTAGTGACATTCGTAATACAAATGATGATGAATTACTGAAACATGAGATGTCAAGAAATGATATTGAAAAACTGTTTAACTATCACTGTGTAAAAGTTTTGCTTCAGCAGCAAGATGAAGATACAAAAATTGGGAACGCGGCCCGTTCGTGGGGACCTTTGAAGTCAGCTTTAAGAATGTGGTTTAGAAAAAGATTGCATTGGGGTGGAACTGAAACTTTTGTTGCAGACATGCAGAAAGGAGAAGCAAGTATTTTCCATCTGGCAATCTACAAGGCTTTAAAAGATTTTGCTCCAGTAAAACAGAAGCTGCTCGATGAAAAAACAAGAGAAAGAAAACACAATTCCTATACTTTTATGATTCAGAATGATTATTCCTATACGGAAGATTTTGAGGAAATGAAAGTTTCTAAATCTTTACTTTCTCCATTCTACATCAGAAAGGATAATTACAACGGGAAGAAAAACGAAACCAGTTTTATAAACTTTATTGAGAAATTATCTAATGTTGACTGGTGGTATAAAAACGGAGACAAGGGACAGAACAATTATGGCTTCCAATATGTAGATGCAGAAACTGGAAAAGAATGCCTGTTTTATCCCGACTGGATTATCCGTTACAAAGATGGAACCATTGGAATCTATGATACAAAGGCAGGTACTACTGCAATTGAGGCAAAGGATAGAGCTGAAAGTCTTTACAGAAAACTTATTGAGCTTAATTCAAGTCTTGAAGAATCAAAGAAAAATCCCGTTTATAGACAAGGCAGTTTGTTCAATGGTGAATATCCGAAGATTATAAAATTTGTCGGTGGAATAGTTGTAAACCGAAATGGAACATGGTTCTGCAACAGTTCAAAAAAATATGAATATCAGACGGATTCTTTAAGTTCCGATTGGAAACCTTTTATTTAATCCCCCCTTAAAGGCTGTCGTTTCAATTACTGAACATTTCCGAACAAAATATAACCTTTCTGATGATGCAGTAGAAAACCAGAAAAAAATGGAAACGGACGGATATGTATTTTCAAATTACATAACCAATTCCACTAAGTACGGAAATATTCATTTAACATCTCAAGTTGATCAATTAAAAGAAGTAGATTTTAAAACTCCACTGAATACACATACCCATGGTCGTGAGTATCATCATCAGGTTGGACGAATCAGCACCGATGTTAGTTTTGAATATGATAAAGTAAATGCAATTGTTCGCCGTCTTTTCTGTGAACCTTCATATAAAAAGACTGGCGGAAACAAAATGAAAAAATTACTAAAACTTGATACGCGACCTTTATATGCTTTTGTAATTAATAATATTGATTTACTTAGGGAAGATTTTAAGGAAGCAATGACCGAACAAACTGCGCAGGGAACTCTTGGAATCAATTCTGGAGCAGTAGTAAAAAAAGCTTTCAGATTTCCTCAACAATGTTTGTTTACTTACAATTCCAAAGAAATGTCGCAGAAAATATTCTCCAAAAATGTTTATGCAAATTATCTGGAATCTGCTGAAATCAGATCTTCTGGTGAAAAAGCTTTTGAACGTTTAAAATAGATGGCTAAAATTGCGCCATCTATTTTAAGTCTCAAGTTTTTTACAAAAACTCTATTTATTTACGTGTTCGCTTCCGCGAACGTTTTGTAAATCCTCAGTTGTTGAAACAACTTGCGGTTTACAAAATTAAAGAACGTTTTTGTGAAAGAAATAATTTTATTCAATGGTTCTACAAAAACGGCGACAAAGGAACTGATTACTATTCTGTTTTATATGAAGACAACAATGGTAAGCAGAGAGCATTTTATCCAGATTATGTTGTTGGAACTGTAGAAGGAATCTGGATTATAGAAACAAAGGGTGGAGAAGACAAATCGGGAAACAGTCAGGATATTGATAGATTTTCTCCAAAAAAATTCGAGGCTCTCAAAAACTATGTTCAAATTCAGCAAAATGATGGCAAACAGATTTTTGGCGGATTTGTACGCAGAGATGGAAGCGAGAATCTCTGCATTTGTACAGATAATTATTCTGAACAGATAGTAACTCCAAACTGGAAATTACTGGAAGAAGTTTTTAAATAATAAAACTTATGCATTAAGTTCTGACTGGAAACCATTCATTTAACTTACTCCACACTCCAATCTTCAATCATCAGTGAAGAAACTTCTCTTATACTCTCAAAATCCTTTACATTGCGTGTAACCAATATAAGGTTATCTGCAATGGCTGTAGCTGCAATCATTGCATCGGCCAGAGGTGCGCGTTTTCCTTTTGATTCCAAGTGCTGGCGGATATCGGAAAGAATCCAGCTGGCAGGCAACCATTTTACAAATAAATTAGCTAAAAATTTGACATTTTGACCAAATATACCTATATTCATAATTGGGAGGCAAAAATGATTTCCATATCTGTTGGTGAAGCCAAAAACAAGTTAACTTATTATCTCCATCTTGTAGAAGAAAAAGGCGAATCTATACAAGTTACTCGTCATGGAAAAACTGTTGCCACTATAAATAATCAGGATTCATCAAATGTATTGAGTAAAAAACAATTGTTTGCCAAAGGCCTGGAAAGCTGGCGGTCAAAATATGCAGATGAATTAAAAAAATACTCGGATGAAGAAATTGATGAAATTTTTGCTCGCCAGAAAGATGATGAACCAATTGTAAGACATCCAGAAGATTTTGACTGGTAGGTGCCTTATGAAAATGTATTTATTAGACACAAACATAATTTCTGAGCCTGCAAAAGCTAAGGCTAATCCTGTTGTTACAGAAAAAATTCTTGAAAATATTGAATACTCCTGTATTTCTTCTGTTGTTTGGGCTGAAACTTTATCTGGAATAAAATCTTTACCGGATGGAAAACGAAAAGATATGTTGTTTGATTATGCTATAAATCAAATTCAAAAATTGTACGAAATACTTCCTTTTGATGATTTCGCCGCAAGTATTTATTCTGATCTTATATCTCGCTTACAGACAAAAGGAAAGATGCTTCAAAAACTGGATTTAATGATTGCTTCTACTGCAATTGCTAACAATCTGATTTTAGTTACAAGAAATACTTCTGATTTTCAACCAATCAAAGAAGTTTCTAATCTTATGCTGGAAAACTGGTTTGAATAATTCTCCCCGTTAGCGATGGGAGCCCCTTGCCGACCGCAGCTCAGCGAGGACGGTGAGCGTTAGCGAAGGGCGGACGTAGCGCCCCCAGGTTACGGCTGAAAGACGGAACTTGGGGGAACGGCATGTTATTTAACAACTTTTTTCTGCCAGCTTTTTTTACCACATTCTGGGCATTTCATGCATTTTGTAAGACCCATATGTGGCGCCCAGACAGAAGCCTTGTAACCTGGAGCATATTTATGGCCACATTTGCTGCACTGATAATAACCGGTTTTTGTTTCAATTCTCCAGCAAAAAGGTGCAACTAAAAGGACAATTAAAAAACTAATTCCAAGAATAATGCCGCGAATCCAGTTTTCAGTAACAAGATATGAACTTATAAGGCAGCCGGCAACAACTGTAAAAACCATTAATGCAATAAGAACATATTCTGTATGAATAAGCATTTTGTTGGTGCGTTCATTTAATGCAGCCATTTCAATAAGATTTTTTTCCATGATTTCTGTGTTGTTTTCCATTGGAATTTTTTCTCCTGATAATAATTCGTTTACGGAGATTTCCAGGATTTTACATAGATCCAGCATAAGTCCTGCATCTGGAAGACAGATTCCTCTTTCCTATTTTGAAATTGCTCTGTCTGTAATACCTAACTTTTCAGAAAGTTCACTTTGTGTAAGATTGTGCATTTTTCTCTGTTCACCAATGAATTTTCCAATTTTAATCTGATCCATAATTTACTCCTGATTTCTCCTGCAGAACCTGTCTGCCTGATGATTCAAACATAAGGGAGAATACCTCTATTTTAAACAAGCCGGTGGTTGAGTTGCAAGAAAAACTGTATTTGCAAATCTTGTCCTTAATTGTTGGCTAACATTATTTTTGTTGACTATATTATTTTTGTATACTATACTTACTTTATAAGGAGGTGTCTATGTGTACAACATCCATTTATGAAGCTCGAAATAATTTTTCAAATCTGGTTGCACTGGCAGAAAGTGGCGAACCTGTAGAGTTGACCCGCTATAACAAACCGGTGGCTGTAATTATTAGTTATGATGAGTATGAGCAACGAAAGGCTGCAAATGGTCCCAGCTGGCTTTCAAAATGGCGGGAGAAATATGCAGATGTCCTCGATGATGAAGGAATTCCTTTGCCACCTAAAGCCTATCCAGACCCAAACAGAAAGATTTTTGAAGAATAAACGGGAGAAATTAATTTATGAACAAAATATATTTACTGGATACAAACATTGTTTCAGAATTTTCAAAAGAAAATCCAAATCCAAATGTAATTGAATTTTATGAATATAGAAAAGATCAGTGTGCTATTTCTTCCATAACCTGGCAGGAATTAGTTTTTGGAGTTTCTAGACTTCCAGATGGAAAAAGAAAAAACACAATAAAAAGTTTTATTCAAAATTTAAAACAAAATATTGAAATAATCCCATATGACACTTTCTCTGCAGAAATTTGCGGGAACTTTACCGGCACTTTTGAAAAGAAAGGACATACCCTTCCATATTCTGACTCACAGATTGCTGCAACTGCTATTTCAAACGGAATGGTTTTGGTAACTCACAACACCTCAGATTTTGCACCAATTGCAGAAACAAATTATCTGAAGATGGAAGACTGGTTTGAAGCCTAAATAGAAACTACCTTTCCGTTTATAATTTTTACTCCTTCGGCTATTTTCTGTCTGGGTAAGGTAAATCCATTCCTGAAGTTTGAATAGTTAAGTCTAAGAAAAAAGTTCCGTAGACTTAAGCCATTGTGCAACTGCAGTAGCTTCCTTATCAAGGGTCCTGTCGTCTTCAACAAAGGCACTCATGCTGCGAACTTCTGAATGTATTTTTTTCGTGAACGGTGCAAAATCATCCTTGCCTGCAAGATCAACAGCCTGCATTGCCGCAAGAAGATGGGTTGCAAACTGAAGGTAAACAAGCTCAATCTGCTCATTGAATTTTCTTGCAGAAATGGTTCCCATGGAAACCTTGTCCTGGTTCAATGCTTCCGTCGGCTGGCTTGTAAGGGAAATTGGGAAACAATAGCTCATTACTTCACCACGGATGGCGCTGATGGTAATTTGTGCTGCCTTGAATCCAAGCCTTAATCCTGCCCTCGGATGATCAGCCGGAGTATAGGAAATCAGGTTTTCCGTAAGGCCGTTGAATTTTCCGTCGATGATGACTTCCGCCTGCTTGTCCGAAAGATCCGAAATGTTTGCAAGGGCAGTGCGCATGTAGTCACAGGCCGCGCAGATATGTCCCCCGTAGAAATTTCCTGTGTTGTAAAGACGGCCGGCTTCAATATCAACCAGAGGATTGTCGTTTGCCGAATTAAGTTCTTCCGTAATAAGATCCCGTGCAAACCTTAGGGTATCGCGGTAAACGCCATTGATTTGAGGTGCGCACCTTATGGAATATCTGTCCTGAATTTTATTCTGCTGCGCTATGAAACCTTTGCCGTCAAGTTTTTCAATCTGGGTCTTAAGAAAATCTTCATACCTGAAAACCCTTTTTGAATCCTTGATGATATCGTAGACATAGGCTGCACTTTCGCACTGTCCCTTGTGGTTCTTAATTTCGCTGACCTTTGCAACAAATGGAGTGTCCTTTCCTTTTGTAATTTCCGAAGTCACTGCAGTAAGGAAATCAGAAATTTTTGCAAGGCGTTCTGCTTTTTTCCATGCAATGGAAGCAACTGCCGTCATTACTGAAGTCCCGTTCATGAGGGCAAGACCTTCCTTTGCTTCTATTGGAAGAGGCTTGATTCCTTCAGCATTGAAAGCTTCCAGTGCCGGAACAATTTTTCCTTTGTAATAAACATCACGTTCACCCATGATGGCGGCGGCAAGATAGGAAAGTGGAGTCAGGTCTCCGGAAGCTCCGACTGAACCAAGCTGCGGAATTACAGGAATGATGTCCTTGTTCAGCATGGTGACCATCATCTTTGCCAGCTCAGGTCGTATTGCTGAATGTCCGCCCTTTACATTTCCGTTCAGTCTTGCAAGGACAACTGCACGTCCGGTTTCACGATCAAATTTAGGACCAAGTCCGATGCCGTGGTAGGTACAGATATCGCGCTGAAGTTCTCCGGCTTTTTCAACGCTGATCTGATTGTGGCACGAATCACCAAAATCAGTTGTAACACCGTAAGTCGGCACTCCGGTTGCTATATAGTCTTCAAGGAATTTTCTGGAAGCTGAAAGTGTGTCCCAGAATTCCTTGTCTTCAGGTAAATTGATTTTTTCGTTGTTGAAAGCCACATCCCATACATTTTCAATTGTAAGGTCTTCGCCTTTTACTGTAATAGCCATAAACAGAAATTCCTCCAGCAGTTAATTTTACTTCATTTATACAGTCTTTTCAAAAATAAAATGCTGCCGGTCAATCCAGCTGAACTGTTCCGCGTCATGAATCATGTCTTCAGGCATAAGCTCTCCCAGTAAAAAAGGTGAATCCGGATTGTGCTTTTTCTTTGGCGGAACAATGGCCCCGATGTCCGAAGGGTTTAAGCAATAAAAACGGCAGCCTCCCGCAAGAAAACTGCCGTATAATCAAATCACTTAAAAGCTACTCTTCTACATCGTAGCAGTTAATATGCAAATCATCTAACTGTACCTGATCAACAAATGAAGGTGATTCGTACGTCAGGTCAAGGCACGCTCGCCTTCGCTCGCTCTTTGGCCTTGACTCAGCCGTTTTCAGGGTGTCTGATTTCATCATACACCCCTCATCCATAGACTCGCTCCATGTCGCCAAATTACTCTTTTTCCAGACACTTAATATGAAGTTCATCAAGCTGCGAATCATCTACATAAGAAGGACATTCATCCATTGGCGACATTGCCAAATTGTTCTTAGGGAATGCGATTACTTCGTGGATTGATTCTTCGTGGCGCATCAACATGATGAGGCGGTCCAATCCAGGTGCAATTCCTCCGTGTGGTGGAGCACCGAACTTGAATGCCTGTACCAGGAAGCCGAAGGCCTTTTCTGCGCGTTCGTTGCTGTATCCTACGATCTTGAAGATTCTCTGCTGGAGAGCCGGATCGTTAATACGCATAGAACCTGAAGCAAGTTCGTATCCGTTGAGAACCAGGTCATAAAGGTCACCCTTTACGGCACCCGGATCAGATTCGAGTGTATCCCAGTACTGCTTCTGTGGCAGTGTGAACATGTGGTGTTCTGTTTCCCAAGAGTTTGTTTCTTCGTTGAAAGCAAAGTATGGGAAGTCGATGATCCATGCAAAGTGGAATTCGTCGGCTGGGTTGTATAGATTCAAATCCTTACCGAGCTGTTTGCGTACTGCACCTAGGGCCGTACATGCAAGCTGCCAGTTTTCATCGCTTACAAACAACAAAAGGTCGTTCTTTTCGGCCCCAAGTTTTTCGCAAACAACTTTTTCCTGACCGGCGTAGAATTTAGAGATTCCGCCTTCGAAAACGCCTTCTGCGTTAACCTTCATCCATGCAAGACCCTTTGCCTTGTATGTCTTTGCAACGGCTTCAAGGACTTCAATGTTCTTGCGGCTGTATTTATCTGCAACGTTCTTAACAACAAGAGCCTTGAGTCCTGAACGCTTGTGGCGCTGAACATCACGGCCAGAAGCAGCAGCTCCTGCCTTGAATGCGTTGAAGTCTGCAAGGTCAGCCATGAAAGTTGCGTCCTGCATCTTCATGTCAAATCGAAGGTCCGGCTTGTCGCTTCCGTAAAGATCAAATGCATCTTCCCAGGCAATGCGGTCAAATTTTGCAGGAAGATCATAGTTCAATGTCTTCTTGAAAATGTACTGCATCATTCCTTCAGTTGTAGAAAGAACTTCCTCGCGGTTTGTGAATGAAAGTTCCATATCAATCTGTGTGAATTCTGGCTGACGGTCACCGCGTGCATCTTCGTCACGGTAGCAGCGTGCAATCTGGAAGTACTTGTCGAATCCAGAAACCATCAGAAGCTGCTTGTAAAGCTGTGGAGACTGTGGGAGCGAATAGAACTTTCCCGGGTGAACGCGGCTTGGAACCAAATAGTCGCGAGCTCCTTCCGGCGTAGACTTGATGAAAGTCGGTGTTTCGATTTCCAAGAATCCCTTTGAAGTCAAATATTCGCGGGTTGCAAAAGTTACCTGGCTTCTCAAAATAATGTTCTTCTGCATTGGATCGCGGCGGAGGTCAAGGTAGCGGTATTTAAGGCGCAAATCCTCGTTAGGAAGAACAATTGAACCGTCTTTCTGGCGAACTTCTTCAATAGAGAAAGGAAGTTCCTGCGAAGTTGTGAAGATTTCGATGTCTGTTGCTTCAACTTCGATTTCGCCAGTTGCCATGTCCTTGTTTACGTCTTTGTCTGCGCGGGCAGCTACAACGCCTTCAACGGCGATACAATATTCTGATTTAAGAGATGTTGCGATTTCCTTTACCTTGTCCGAAGCCTTGTCTCCAACCATTACCTGTGTGATTCCGTAGCGGTCACGGAGGCGAATGAATACAAGGCCACCCAAGTCACGGGTGCGGCTTACCCAACCGTTCAAAACAACTTTCTTGCCGACATCAGCCTTTGTAAGCTCGCCGCAAGTTACTGTTCTTTTTGTGTTTTCCATAATATTTTCCCTAAACTAAGATAAATAAAATTTTCAAAGTTCAAATTTTACGAATTTACCTGCTATTTTATTGTTTTTTTTATTTTTGCTCAATCAAATATATATAATTGAGGAAATTGAATGTTTCCAAAAATGCCAAAAAGCATTGATTTTTTGTTTTTAAAAGTGACACTTTTTGTGGAATGGAGTGTCCTATTTAATAACGGAGTTGAAGGGATGGGTAATATTACAAATCATGACTTCTGAGAGCTCTATCAAAAATATGGACCTATGGTTTTGCGCCGATGCCGATTCATGCTGCATGACGAAGATCTGGCCCTGGATGCCATGCAGGATGTTTTTGTAAAGATCATTGAAAACAACTGCAAGATCAAAGATGTCTGTTCAAGCCTTTTTTATGTTACGGCAACTCGAGTATGCCTCAACATCATCAGGGCCAACAAAATCAGAACGGGTCCTGACTTTGATGAAATTTCAAAGATGATGGCAGACGGGTTTTCTGAAATCGAAGTTGAAAAAATTGAGGCAAGGGATGTCCTTGATAATATTTTTTCAGGAAGGGATGAAAAGGATTCAATGATTGCAACCCTGCATTTTGTTGATGGCCTTACCCTGGAAGAAACGGCTGAACAAGTCGGCATGTCGGTATCCGGTGTCAGAAAAAGAATTTCTGAATTGAAAAAATATTCCGCTTCGTGCGTTAAATAAGGAGGCATGATAAAACAGTAAACGAGCATGCGGTATTGTGATACGCTGATTA
>SAMEA3663296__coassemble_99_pt1 | contig 47707 bp, 40 predicted proteins | sample SAMEA3663296__metabat2_low_PE_018 | metagenome-assembled genome bin SAMEA3663296 (sample SAMEA3663296) | pig gut metagenome | biome: pig gut; feature: pig-associated habitat; material: faeces | place: China | collected 2013
AGACGAAGCTATAAATTCTCAAAAATAATCTGTTGACTTTTTATAGCAGGTCTTATTTGTCATTCCGAACTTAATTCGGATTTTTTTACAAAACAATTCAGGAAGCAGGAAAAGGAATTCCCAATTTCCAATTCCTAATTCCTAATTAACTTAAAGACCGCACTTTGCGAGAGCGTCTTCAATAACCTTCTTTGCACTGTCTGTAACTTCAACCAGTGGAAGTCTAACGCTACCTGCAGGCATCTTCTTGTAGTTCATTGCATACTTGATGCTTGTTGGATTTCCGTCTACGAAAGCAGCCTTGAAGAATGGCTGGAGTCTGTAGTGAATCTTGCGTGCTTCTGCAAAATTTCCGTCGAGGCAGTAGTGAGCCATCTTTGCAACCAAAGCTGGAGCAAGGTTTGTGACAACGGAAATGATTCCGTCTCCGCCTGCAGCCATCAACGGAAGAGTAAGTCCATCATCACCGCTCATTACGCTGAACTCAGGATTTGCAAGCTTGATCTTTTCAATTACTTCCATCATCTGGTTGATGCTTCCTGAAGCTTCCTTTACGCCAACAACATTTGGGAGTTTTGCAATGCGCTCAAGGGTTGCTGTAGGAATGTTCTTTCCTGTGCGTCCTGCAATGTTATACACAACGATTGGCATTCCAACCTTTGAAACTGCTTCATAATGGCGGAAGATGCCTTCATCACTTGGCTTGTTATAGTATGGAGTTACAACAAGTGCAAAATCAGCACCCTTTGCCTTTGCACGTTCAACATAGCGGACTGCATCAAGAGTACAGTTGCTTCCGGCCCCTATCATTACCTTAACGTCTTTGCCAGTCTTTGAGTTGAATTCTTTAACCTGTTTTATTGCGATGTCGATGATCTTGTCTTCTTCATCTTCTGTGAGGGTTGGAGTTTCACCTGTAGTTCCTAAAGGCAAAAGTCCGTCAATTCCCTGATCCAACTGAAACTGAACGTTCTTGGCAAATCCGTCATAATCAACAGATCCGTCAGCGTTCATCGGCGTAATCATTGCTGTGTAAGCACCGTGAATTGCTGCCATAATTGAACTCCTAAAATAAGTTTTAATTGCGGTGATTATGGCACTTTATATAGAAAAAATCAATAAATTTACTTTAACGGCTCTCTTTAATCCACCATGAATAAAAAAAGAACCGGCAACGCCAGTTCTTTTTTTTGGAGGTCTTTGACACATTTTTACATGCATTTTTAAATTATTTTTACATTTTTTTTAAATATTTATTTCGTCTCTTTCAACCTTTATGGGTGAGATATTACTTTCCCCAATTAGTGCCCGCAACTTCAATACCATACCATAAATTAGGTATTTTTATACCCTATTATGGGTATTTTTTCATTGATTTTAACATAACTTTGGTTATAATTTCAATTATGTTTAAGAACAAATGGATTGTTTCAATTCTATTCACAATATTGCTCTCATTTTCTGGTTATGGAAACACAAAAACACAGACAGTTTCGGAAATGATTGAATCAACAGGCATCTCGTCATCTCCAAACATCAAGGCAAAAATAAAGATATTCAGGGACGATTCCAATCATATGACATGTGAGGAAATCCCCGAAGAAGTGTTCCAGAAAACAGTATTTCCATATTATCCAGGAGCATACAACGGTACCTTATGGATGGATATTGCCATAAAAAAATCCGATGAATTCAACAGGGAGCCCTTTACCATTTACATAGGTATGGATTACTGCGATTTTCAGGAAGCCTATATATATTCAGACGATTCCTGGCAACCACTCAAAAGCAAGACATTTATGTCTGCCATTACATCAAACCCACTGATTCCAATTATCAGGGACATGTATGGAAAAAAAGATTACCTGAACATAAGAATTAAAATGACTTCCAGCAGAGGCGACCCCGTAAATGTAAAAATCATTCCCAACAGTGAGCTTTTCAGAAGCATAACAATATCCCTTTCAAAATTATACCTTAGTTATGGAATCGGAATCTGTCTTTTTTTCATTCTTCTCATTGTCGGCATTCTACTAAAAGACCCCGCATACATTCTCCTTGCCATTTCTTCCCTTTTCCATATTCTAAGAGCCATGGATGCAAAGGATGTCATCCCAATACTTTTATGGAACAACGAAACAAAACTTCCACCTTCAGGAAAACTTGAATACATAATCGACGGTCTTGGCATTCTCTCCGTATCATTCTGCGTGCACTACTTCAGTTTCATCGACAGGATAAAGGGTTCGATTTCAAAACTTTTGATTGCAATCATTGAACTGAGCATCATAAAAACACTTTTGCTTGTAACTATAGACTCCCAAGTAACCCTGTTTACAAGCTGCATTACTATTTCAATAGTTCAAAACGGTCTTCTCATTTACACTTTAATAAATAACATAAGGAAAAACAATGCGGAAAACAAAAACGTATTTTTATGCTGGATTACAGTTTTCGTCATCAGCACTTTCCTAAGGATTCTGCTTCTTTCAAGAAATTTATTCTATCTTCCAATACCAGAAAACATCAGGCCAAACGAAATGATTTCTTCAAACCTTGGATTCTTACTTCTCTATGTACCTCCCCTATACATCATCGGACGAAGATTCAACATTAGATACCAGTATGTTCAGAAGGAATACCAAAACCTTGAAATCAAATTTCTCAACAGAAGCAAACTTGAAAAATTGACTGATACAGTATCAACGCCAATAGCAGATCTTGCATCATCAGTCCTGAACTCCGCATGTATCCTGTCAAAATTAAACTTCTCGGCAGTTAATGCAGAATACATTGAACTGATCAAAAGAGAATCATCTAAAATCAACGATCTTCTTGTTGCCGTAAGAATTCTTGAAGGCGCAGAAGAAATAAAAAAGACACCGATTCTTCTTCTGAACTTTTTCAACAGCTGCATGAAGACCATAAGAAGAGTTGCATCAGAACGAGGTTGTATTGCTTCACTGACAACAGCCATTGCAAACGACACGATTATTTCTGCGGATCCAAGAATTCTTCAGTTGCTGTTCATCATTACACCTACAGCAATTATCTCCCTCTCAAAAACAAACACGAAAATTTCCGTATATATTGAAGAAGAAGAGGATAATCTTTTCATAATGACCATCGCCAACAGGTTTGAATCAGATGAACTTGATTCTCCGCAAAGCATTTCAAAAGCATTAAATGAAACTTCTTACTTTGACTTCATCAATGAATTATCCAAAAACTACGGTGGTTCCGTGGAAATCCATCCTCTTAAAGAGAGCTGCCGCATGAAGTTCAAATTCCATTTTGATAAAATTGAAGACACCGCAGACATTAAGATTGTTTTGGACAAGACAACCTTTGAAATTTCCGATAATTCTCAGAGACTTTTCAAGGATATGGAAAAGCAAAAAGCCGTGGAAAAAGGCAAGGAAGAATCGGAAATGAAGCCTCTACAGATTGAAGATGCTCCTAACCTTACTCTAAAAAGCAAGGAAGAAGAAAAAACTCAGTCTGAAATCAAAGACATTTTTGATCAGTTTGATTTTTCTACAAGGGAAAAGGAAATTGCAACATTGATTATAGAAGGAAAAAGCGACAAGGAAATTGCTTTTGAGCTAAACATTTCACCGCAGACTGTAGCAACCCACAATAAAAAAATTTTCAAAAAAACCGGAGTTCACAGCAGAGTTGAGTTAATCAACAAAGTCAGATAAAATCATTTAATTGTTTATTTAGAGGTAATTGTATGAGCGGAAATACATTCGGAGAAATTTTCAAGGTAACAACATTCGGGGAAAGCCATGGTGCAGGTCTTGGCTGCATCATCGACGGCTGTCCTTCTGGGATTTCCTTTGATCAGAATTTCCTCCAGCACGAAATGGACAGAAGAAAACCGGGAGCAAAAAGTGCCGCTGTAACAAACAGAAAGGAAGCCGATCAGGCTGAAGTTTTGAGCGGTATCTTTGAAGGAAAGACAACCGGAACTTCCATCGCAATCCTCATAAGGAATTCAAACCAGCACTCATCTGATTACAACAATATAAAAGACAAATTTCGTCCGGGTCATGCAGACTATACATTTTATGAAAAATACGGAATCCGCGATTACAGGGGCGGTGGCCGTTCAAGCGGAAGAGAAACCTGTGCCCGCGTTGCAGCAGGTGCATTTGCAAAAATGTTCCTCAAAACCATGGGGATTCAGGTTATCGCATACACAAAAAAAGCAGCTGGAATCGAAGGTACAAAAGTTGACTTTGACGAAATCGAAAAAAATCAGATAAGGGCAGCCGACAAGGATGCAGCCCTTCTCATGCAGCAGAAAATTGAAGAATACCACAGGCAGGGAAATTCCTGCGGAGGAATAGTTGAATGCATCGTAAAGGGACTTCCTGCAGGCCTTGGTGAACCAGTCTTTGACAAGATGGATGCTGCTCTTGCCCATGCCATTGTTTCCATCGGAGCCGTAAAAGGAATCGAATTCGGACTTGGATTTGATGCTGCAGACAGCAACGGTTTTGAAAACAATGATTTCATGAGAAAAGGCCCTGTTTTTGAAACAAACAATGCAGGCGGCATCCTGGGTGGGATGACAAACGGAAACGATCTTGTTTTCCGTGCAGCAGTTAAGCCTGTACCAAGCATATATCAGCAGCAGCAGACAATCGATACTAATGGAAATGAATGCGACATGCTAATTGAAGGCCGCCACGATGTATGCCTTTGTCCTCGCATTGTTCCAGTAATTGAAGCAATGACAGCAATCACAGTAGCCGACATGATCCTCAGAAACAGAAGCAGCAGGGCTTAATTATGGAAAACTATACTCCAGACTATTTTAATGACGACTACCTTGAACCACAGAAAAAGAAAAATTTTCACATTCAGTTTCTTCCGGTAATTGCTCTTGTTTTTCTTTTTCTAACCGTCTTCACAATATGCCTCGGAGTTTCTGTACATAAACTCATAAATCCAAAAGCACCTGCAGAACTTTCTGATTCCCAGACAAAGGAACTCGATGAAATCCTTTCCAAGAATTATTTTGAACCAATAGTAAAACCACTACCATATAAAACAATTCCAGCTAACCTTTTAGTTAATGCGGAAAGTGCCATTCTCATTGATCAGGATACTGGAAATGTTCTCTATGAAAAAAATGCAGACATGGAGATTCCTCCTGCATCAATGACCAAGCTTGTGGAAATGTATGTTGTTTATGAAGCCGTAAGAAACGGTGAAGTAAGACTCGACGATGTCGTACCACTTCCACCTCAGAGCTGGGCGAAAAATCTTCCTTCAGATGCTTCCATAATGTTTCTTGGAGAAGGACAGAAGGTTACTTTAAGGGAACTTCTTTTAGGACTTGCAATTGCAAGCGGAAACGACGCCTCCATTGCAGTTGCACATTACATCTGCAAGGACATGGATTCGTTTGTAGAAAGGATGAACAAAGTAATGAAAGACCTTGGACTTATGAGAACTCATTTTGTAGAATCAAGCGGATACAGCGAAAAAAACATTACAACAGCTAGGGAATTTGCATCCTTTTGCAGAATATACCTCAGGGATTTCCCTGAAGCAATAGACGACTATCACAGTCAGAAAGTCCTCATGTACCCTCTTGAAAAAAATCTTCCCCTGGATCAGAGGGAAAAAGGTGATTCAGAAGCTGTAATTCAGTACAACACAAACAAACTTCTTGGAATTCTGGATGGCTGCGACGGACTTAAAACTGGTTTCATATACGAAAGCGGATACAATCTTGCCCTTACAGCGCAGAGAGGCAGAAGAAGATTCCTTTCAATTACAATGAAGGGACCTGGAATAGGAAGCGTACAGGGTAACAAATACAGAATTCTTGATGGAACAGAACTAATGGAATTCGCTTTCGGAAAATTTGCTTCTTACATTCCTGAAGGAGAAGGACATTCATTTGTTGTAGGATGTTCGGGCTCTTCAGAAAAAAGCATCAGGCTTGTTCCAGCCGAAGATGAAAAGTTTTCGGTACCATTCATAGCAGGTACTTCACCGGAAGACGCCGCTGCAAAAATTCACGTAACTGCAAACATTCCAAATTACCTTTACGGCAGAATTGAATGCGGACAGGAACTAGGAACAATTACCTACAGTCTTGAAGGAAAGAACCTGAGGGTCATACCACTTGTTGCAGACAGAAAAAGCCAAAGACAAAATATCTTTGGCCGTTTATGGGGAAAAATTACATATAGGGCTGCAGGATTATTTTAGTCCCTGTACATCCGTAATTTCATAGCCACTTTCAAGAATTGCAGCAATCAGAAGATCTAATTTTTCATACAAATAATCTTTTCTTGTTCCATTTGCTTTTCCTATGCAAACAGGAATAATCATACCGTCTTCAAGACCTTCTACCATACCATTGATGATTTCTGAAGCAGACTTGTAAGGCTCAGCTTTTTCCTGAGATCTTTCATAGGTAGTTCTGTCACTGAATTTTGAAAAAGCTGATACATATTCATAGCCTGCTGTATTTCCGGAAGTCCTGATAAGTTGTGTATCATGGTAATAAGGAGCATGCCACAAAAGGGCAAGTTCTTTTTTTGTCGCAGCAAAATATTCATCTTCATTGCGAGCAAGTCCACGGGTAATAAAACTTGCATCGATTACAAAATTATTTTCAACTAGATCAGCAGCAGTATAGAAAAGGGATCCGCAATCATTTCCAGAGTTAGCAATCAGTCTAGTCTTTTCAGGATAGCGCCTGATGAATTCCCCGTTAAGAAAGAAAGTTACCTTGATTCCATATTCAGAAAGTACATGAAGAACTTTTCCGAGCCCTTCTGAATTTTCCATTGCATCCAATGCAAGTGCAACTTTCCTTCCATTGCAAGTTTCCTTCATGGCGTCAGGGAATACTGAATATGTATAGGTTTTGCCGGAAAGACAGCGAACGAAAATAGTGTTGTCATATTTAGCATTTGTTGCTTTTCCAACATAAGCACGATACCTGCCGTTTTTATCCTTTGCACTCAATTCGACATCAGGAATTCTATATGGAACCCAAATGTTCTTTTCTGCATCGTAGCAATAGAAACCCTTTTCATCGGAAATTTTTGTAACAATAAATCCCGCATTCCAATATGCCTTATCTACAGAAGAAAGAAAAAGGATATTGGATTCCTTAGTAAGGACATTAAAGAAGCCAACTGTCTTTTTACCACCGATGTAAAGTGCATTTCTTCCTGCCCAAGCAACGGATATTACAGATTCCTTATCATAGGATGCTGTTTCCAACATGGAAGAAAGGTCAAATACTTTAAGAGCTCCATTGTCTGTATAGGCAAGTTTTCTGTTGTCAGGAGACATGACTGGTGCTATAGATCTGCTTGCTTTTGCCACCACTGCCATGTTATTTTCAACTGAGTAGATGGTTCCAGTCTTTTCATTATCAGCATAATCCATGCTGTCATTCCAAAGGAGTGCCTTCCCATCTGCTGTCCAGAACATTTCATAACCGAGTGAGGTTCCTGCAACTTCTGTAAGTGGGCAGATAAGGTCTACTTTTGCATGTGCATTTTTTTCTTCAATGCCGACTGTGTAAATAGAAAGGATGTTGCCTCTGGAAATAACTGCAATCCTATTTCCTTTACCATTACACCAGAATTTGTCTGTTAGGCAATTAAACTCAACAGGAAGGCGTGAAATTATTTTTCCATTTCCAACCAAAGTTGAATAAAGACCGCGAGTGTAAAGTTCATTTTGTTCAATGCAGTAAACCACATCGTCCTTAAGGTAAATGATTTTTTTATCCTGAGTCCATTGAACACTATCAATGGAACCTTCTCCTATTTTTCTGAAGTTTTCATTTACCTGAAGATTCTTTACGACAGCATCTGGAGTTGCAAAATATACTGAATTGTTGTTTTCATAAAGAAGGGCCTTTCCATCTGGCGCCCACTTAACTTTCATTGAAGAATAATCAAGGTCAACATTTTCAACAAGAACCTTCTGCAAAAGGGTCTTTGAATTAACAAGAACAAGATTTCCAGTAGCTTTCTTTACAGGATTTACAGTGCAGTACCATTTGCCGTCTTGACTTGACGCTATAGGAAAAGTACGGAGAGTCTTGCCGTGATTTCCGTCATCAACTTTAGTAATTTTGCCTTCTTCTGTATTGTATCTTGAAAGTCCATCCTTGTTTCTAATCTGAAGAATTTTCCCTTCATCAAGGAGTTCCATTCTTTCTGGGAAACAGGTAAGAAGAACTGGGACCGAAGTAATTTTTTCATCCCCAAGTTTAGTGCAGTAAAGGCTTTTGTATTCAGCAACCCCCGGAACTTTCTGTTCAGATGTAAAAAGAAGCCTGTCGTCTGAAGCAACATCAATGTCATCAAGTTTCACGCCAGCATAAACACTTGAAGCAGAAACAAGAATGATTGTTCCAAGAAGATAGTTAAGCAGATTTGTTTTCTTCATTTTCAACTTTCCTCTATTTAATTACTGTAAGCGGATCAACAGGTTTGTAATTTTTATAAATGGTAAGGTGAAGGTGAGGACCTGTTGAATATCCTGTACTTCCTACAAGACCGATTTTTGAACCCTGAGAAACTTTATCACCCTTCTTTACAAGGCTTTTGCTCATATGTGCATAGAGTGTCTGATATCCGTCAACATGTTCAACAACAATGTAATTTCCGTACAAAGAAGAAAAAGCCGACTTCATTACCCTACCGCTTCTGCAAGCATAAATAGGAGTACCTGTTGGACATGCCATATCAAGTCCTTTGTGGGTTGAAGCGACTCCTGTAATAGGATCAAGTCTATAACCGAATCTAGAAGTGATTCTGTATTTTGTTTTGAGGGGATTTGTGAAGATTTCTCCCATTGCCCTCTGGAGTGTATTAGAATCAAGTCTAGCACCTGGAATGAAAAGTTCCATTCCTTCCTTTAAAATTTCTGAAGTAAGATCGTTTGTATCAACAATGTCTGTAACCGAAGCACCGTATTTCTTTGAAATGGAACCGATGCTTTCGTTTTTTGAAACAATATGGATGAGGCCGTCAATTGAAGGAACCTTGAGTTTCTGCCCCGAATAAACAGAACGAACGTTGCCGATTTTGTTTACTGCAATCAAAGTAGAAATGTTTGAAAGTCCAAACTTCTGGCAGATACCGCTAATGGTATCACCTTGCTTTACAGTATAATTTTGGAACGAAACTGGTTCTTTAATGGAATTTACTGAAGAAATTACCTTTACGCTGTCTTCTGTAAAAATGTTTCCTTCGCTGTCATAGTAACTTGTCTGTCCAAAAGCAAATTCAGACATGGCACCTTCAACGAGATTATTTTCAGTAAGGAAAGAATTTGACATATCTATTTTATGGAAGAAACTTTCCTGATAATTGATGAGTTTTGACATTCCATAAGGAATTATGCAGAAAACGGCAACTGCAGGAATTACAAGAAGAAACTTTGAATTCTGCCTGATGCGAAGGCATGAAAGGGAAATTTTTCCGCAGAATCTTTTCCATGCAGAATGAAGGGAAAAAGAATTTGTAAATACAGAAGGAACCACCATTGAAAATCCACCGTGCCCTGCTGATAATGCCCCTGAGCTTATTCTCTTTGCTTTTATTGGTCTGCTGTGTGCTTCAAAACAATCAATAACTTCCATGTTTTGATTATCGACAAAAAAAACATCTGATATTAGACAATATTGACGATGTATTATATATGGAAAAAATCAAAATCACTGGATATGCAAAGTCACTTTCAATTGGCATTTGTATAGGTATCCTGTTAAAAATATTCATCCTTGACATTCTGACAGTAAGCGGAACATCTATGGAACCTACTTTGCAGGATGGACAGATAATCCTTGTAAACCGACTGGCTTACGGACTTGCAAAACCTTTTGGAAGCAACCTGATGTTCTCCTGGAACAAACCGAAAGAAAATGAAATCGTTGTTTTTCTCTACAATGGCAGAGTTGTAGTAAAACGCTGTGTCGCCGTGGAAAACACTCTACTAGAATATTCAACTGAATCGGGTTATACTTTGATAATCAAGGACAAAGAATACCCGCTGACGGAATTGCAATACAACCTTCTGAAAGAATCAAAATCCGTACCGGAAGAAACTGTTCTTGTTATCGGAGACAACCACTTAAATTCCATAGACTCAAGGACCTATGGTTTTGTTCCCCGAATGAATATTTTGGGTAGGATCAGGGGCAGATGAATTCAAATTTCAAGAAAGCCGGCTTTATTTTAACTCTCTCAGGTCTTGGTTTGCTTACTGCCCTCGTCAGCTGGAAATTTACGGTACTTGCCTTTGGCCCTCAGAAAAAATTTACGCCATCTGCAGCTACTGTTGAAAGAGGTTCCATAGTAGACAGAAACGGAAAGCCTCTTGCCGTTCAAACTAACTTCTATCACTTTGTTGTTACACCAAAGCTCATAAAATCGCCTGAAGAATTTGCAAACAATGTAGCACCTATCATTGGATGCAGCATAAATGAAATTCAGGGAAAAATAGAAGCAAACAGAAAATCCAGCTTTATCTACCTGAAGAAGAAAATTTCACAGGATCAATACGACGAACTTGTTAAAGTCGTTAGCCAGAATGGTTATTCAAACTTTACTCGCTTTGATAAAATTCCGGGACGCATCTACCCGGAAAACAATCTTGCAAGCCAGCTCATCGGCTACATGGGTGACGACGGCATCGGTTTAAGCGGAATCGAATACTCACAGCAGTCAATTCTTTCTCCTGAACCGAATGTTACTTCATCCGGAACAATTCACGGGGACAATGTTTACCTTACCATTGATGCAGGACTTCAGTACAAGCTTCAGAAAATCGCTTTGGACGCACTAAATTCAACACAGGCTGAAAGCATCATGCTCATTGCATCAGATGCAACAAACGGCGAAATACTTTCCTACATCAGCCTTCCATCAGCAAACCTGAATGAATATGGGTCTGCCTCTACTTCTGAAAAAACTGACAGGCCTTCAATTACAGCATACGAACCAGGAAGCGTTTTCAAAATCTTCTCTGTAGCCTCTTTCCTCAACGCAGAATCCATTACTCCTGATGACAGTTTCCTTTGCGATGGCATTTACAAGAGAAAAACAAACCTTGGGGAAACAATAAAGATTACATGTCTTGAACACCACGGATGGCTCAATGCAAGGACGGCCCTCAAATATTCCTGCAACGATGCCCTTTCTCAGATGAGCGAAAAAATCAGTACTGAAGATTTTCTTTCCTACATAAGGCTTTTTGGATTTGGAGAACGCACGGGAGTTGAGCTTCCATCTGAAACAAGAGGTTCAGTAAAAAATCAGAGTGACAAATATTGGTCTGCACGAAGTAAGCCCACCATGTCCATAGGTCAGGAAATAAGCGTCAGTGCACTGCAGATGGTTCAGGCAGCTTCAGTTCTTGCAAACAAGGGTGTGCTCATTAAGCCAACTTTCATTCAGCGCATTACAGACATCGACGGAAACGTAAAGTATCAACACGAGCCTACATACGGAAACAGGGTACTCAGAAGTTCAACAGCAGAATACCTTTTGAGCTGTATGGAAACAACTGCACAGAGCGGTACCGGTACAAAGGCTTCCCTCCGCGACATTGCCATCGGCGTTAAAACGGGTACTGCACAGATGGCAGACCCTGTTCACGGTGGTTACAGCCACACAGACTTTCTTTCAAACTGTATGGCCATTTTTCCTGTAAACAATCCTCAGATTATCCTTTACATTGTCATTCAGAAAGCAAAGGGTGAAACATACGCTGGACGCATTGTTGCACCTGTAATTGCAGATGCAGCAGATGAAATCATCGACCATCTTGGTATCAACCGAGAAAACGCAGCAAGCCTTGAACATTCAGGAAAGTTTTCGCTGAATGAAATCAAGCCTCTTAAAATATCAAAACTCGTACCCGACTTTAAGGGTCGCTCAAAAAGGGATCTCCTTCCACTTTTGGACAGGACAGACATCAAAATTATGATTGATGGCGAAGGATGGGTTGTAGATCAGAATCCAGAACCTGGTACACCAGTAACGGAGAACATGACCATTGAACTCTTTTTGGAATAGTAACCTCAATCTGTTTAAAGAAAGGTTTCCGGCCCTTGCAGCAAACCTTACTTCAGAAACAAGTCCAGACCTTATTCTTGAAGAAGCAAAAAATGGTTCCATGACGGCAAAATCCGGTTCCCTCATGCTCCATTCCAAATACAATCCAGAAAGGGAAGCCGATACTCTCGTGGAATCCTTTGATTCTTCAAAGCATGAAAATGCAGTCTTCCTTGGCTTTGGCCTTGGTTATGGTCCTGCTGCCCTTGCAAAAAAAAATCCTCAGGCAACCATCATACTCATCGAAAAGGATTCAAAAAGATTTTTTTCGGCACTCAATGCAATGGACTGGACTCCGATTTTCAAGCATCAGAAAATCATCCTAATTCTTGAAGCAAATGTAGAAGAGGTTGCCTCAGTAATTTCAAAATGCAAGACGGATGCAACAAAAGTTTTTAAATCAAAGGCACATGTTGCACACAACGATTCATATTTTAAAGCTATTGAAAATGCCCTTATTCAGAATTCTCAGAAAGAAGAAATAAATACAAACACTCTGGAAAAGTTTGCAAAGCTTTGGCTCAACAACAGCTGCAGAAACCTGGATTACCTGACCCTTTTTGACGGAGTAAAAAAATACGCTGGTTTAGGAAAGGACATTCCCTTTGTAATTCTTGCAGCAGGCCCAAGCCTACAGAAAATTCTTCCTCATCTTGCAGAAATCAAGAAACGCTCCATGATTGTCTGCGTAGACACAGCCCTCCACGCTTGCCTTAAGCAAAATGTTGAACCTGATTTCATAATTCTTACTGACCCACAGTATTATGCTTCACTTCATCTTGAATTTCTTTCTTCCCCATCTTCAATCCTAATAACAGAAATTGCGGCCTATCCTTCTGTACTCAGGTTTAGATGCAAGGAAACAGTTTTATATTCTTCCATGTTTCCAATCGGACAGTTCTTTGAAGGGAAAACAGAAGAAAAAGGAAAGTTGGCCGCTGGCGGAAGCGTAACAACCAGCGCGTGGGATTTTGCACGTCTTTGTGGCTCTAAAAAAATCTTTATTGCCGGTATGGACCTTGGATTTCCTGGAAAGGAAACACACATACGAGGTTCAAGGTTTGAGGAGAAAGCTCACAGTTCCAGCACAAGAACAGGCAATGCAGAAAGCACAAACATAGCAACTTTATTCAGCGCCTGCCCTTCAATTTCAAAAGATTACAACGGCAACCCAATTTTGACGGACAAGAGAATGTCCCTTTTTTCATGGTGGTTTGAAACCCAGTGTACCAATGCAAAAACAGTGGGCACAGAAACTTATTCCCTTACACCGGAAAGCCTTGCCATCAAAGGTATAGATTCCTTCAGTCTGCAGGATTTTCTCTCCCTGGGTGAAATAGAAGACAAGAAATCAGCCTTCCTTAAAGCAGCTGAATCCACCAGCAAAGCAACCTCAATTTCAAAAAAAGATTATGACGGTATCAAGAAACAGTTTGCAGACAACCTTGATGAACTTGAATCAATTGCAAAGAAAGGAATAGAGGCAGCTACAAAAGCAATACAGGACAGAACAAAGATGGCACAGTCTCTTGCACGACTTAATGAAATTGACAGCCTCATAATGAAATCAAAAGCAAAGGATGCTGCATCCCTAGTCTTCCCAACAAAGCGTCAGTTGGAAAAAATTGCATTGGAAATTCCACAGACCACAGAATGGGAAAAGGCAATCTACCCTATCCAGTATTCAAAACTCATATATAAACAACTTCTTGCTTCCGTAAAACTATTTAAAAAATTCTTCTCAAGGTTTTAACATATCCATCCGATAATTTAAGCGTGCTGTGATAAAGAGTTGTACAGACGGTTCTTTTTCGAAAGAAGAGACATCCAGACGCCTGTGTAACGGAAGATTTGATCATAGTATGCAACTTTAGTTTGCTTTATAAAATCTCCATGAGGAAAGGTCAAAGAAGTTTTAGGCTTTGACCTTTTCATTTTTTAAACCTGCCTCTTCATTTTTTCTTCGGAATTAAACTTTGAGTAATCATTTTCGTATTTTCTGCCGAAAATATAAAAGGGAAAGTAGATATTATGAGTAACATTAAAATTGCAGACATAAAACCTGATAAACGCTTCAAAAGTCCAGTAACATTAGACAAAATGTTCCTCATCACCGTTCCTCCATGTCCAATCACAAAGGGACAGCTTGGTAATCTTGCTAAATGGGGATTTAAGGAAGTTCAGGTTGAAGAAGAATTATCAGTTACTCCAATAAAAGAACCAAAGGATCCTTCTGCTGCTAAAAAAATTTCCCTTGGAGAAACAGAATCAGTAGACCTTTCGGAATTCAATGTAGATTCAGACACTCCTTCAAATGCAAACATTCCGGACAAATTCAAAACTTCAGAAGCAGTAGACATTTCGACTTTCGATGATTCTATTTCAAAACAACCTGAACCTGTCGTAAACAAGAGTTTTTCAAACACAACAACAAAGGCTCAGACATCACTTTCCGCTTACCTTTCAACCCATGATCCTCAGGGTGCAGACGAAGCATTGAAGTTTTCCGTCGGAATGAGAGGTGACGGTCCTATTTCTGAAGAAGAAGACACAAAGTACATGGAATCGGCTCAGAAGACTTACGAAAAGTTCATGACCTACATCAACTATGTATATACACACTATGCAACTCACAAGGAAATTTCTAACACGGAACTTAACGGGAAAGCTCTAGAACTATGTAATTTTGTACGCGAAACAAAGAAATTCGTCCTAAGAATTTCTCCTAGCCATGAAGCACGAAACAAGAACTTCCTCATAAGCCATAGCATGAGGACTGCAGTCCTTGCAATCGTAATCGGAATGCAGCTGAACATGCCTTACGAAAAGCTCATAGAACTTGCAGTTGCAAGCATTCTTCACGAAATTGGGCAAATCCGTCTTCCACCTCAGCTTTACATGAACGACAAGCCACTTACACCTTCTGAAAAGGCGCAGATGGCAACACATACAGTTGTTGGTTACAACATAGTAAAACAGGCTGGATTTCCACTTACAATTCAGCTGGGTGTTCTTGACCATCATGAACGCGAAACAGGTACTGGATACCCAAGAAAGCTTACGGGAGCATCAATTTCAACCTATGCAAAAATCATTGCTGTTGCATGTTCTTACGAAGCAATTACAGCCCCACGACACTTTAAGGAAGCAAGAACAACTTACGAAGGCATGATTGAAATGCTCAAGAATTCAAGTCACCTTTACGATGATGCAGTTGTAAAGGCTTTGCTTTACAGCGTTTCCCTCTACCCTATAGGTGCCTATGTTTACCTTGCAAACGGAAAGGTTGGTCAGGTTGTAGATGTTTCTCCTTCAAGTCCAAAAAATCCTATCGTAAAGATTGTAGGTGGCATTAATAAGGATGGCTCTGCAAAAATGATACAGACAGACGATGCCATGCTTAGAATTGTTCGTGTAATGACAGAACAGGAAACAAAAGATTTAATGGATGCTCTTGGAGAAACCAGCAAGAATTATTATTAAAAATGATTGACGCAGTTCAGAATCTGCGAAATATTTCAAATGCAGATGCTGGGATATCAGTATGGCATTTGTTTTTCCAAACACAATCAGAGTAGAATCAGTTGAAGAAGAGGCGGATATTTTCCACCTCTTTTTTAAATTCTTCGTCGATTACCGGCGGATGATTGTTGAAGTAAAGGATCTGTTGAAGTTCTTCGTCAGTATGAGCCCCCCAAACAGGAACAACATTTTCATACTGCTGAAAAAATCCAAAGGCAAGAGGGATGTTGTTCACGATTCCACCGTTAAGCGGCTGCATGGCAATACAACCCACATCTTTCTTTTCACAAAGAGTGACAAGTTCTACAACTTCTTTCGGAGAAATCATACTGAAAGGAAACTGAACAGTCTCATATAAACCGCATTCTATAGCCTCACGAACAAGGTCGTAGTTTTCTGTAGCAATTCCAATGTGACGGATAATTCCCTTTTCCTTAAGGGTAAGCATTTCATTGTAGAGACCGTCACTGCCGTCCTTCAATGGAACAACCAGGGGATCTTCAATCTGATAAAGGTCGATGTAGTCTGTTTCAAGGGCAAAAAGACTGTCATTAAGGTCACGCCTGATTTCGGCTGCAGTCTGTCCTGAAGTTTTTGTTGCAAGAATTACATTGTGCCTGATTCCGTGAAGAGCCGACCCGAGCCTTTTCTCGCAGACAAGTTTTGAATGGGAAGTGTCAAAAAAATTCATTCCACCGAAGTAGGCATGATGAACGATGGCACAGGACTTTTCATCTGCCTCTTCTCCAAAAGCTTCAATTTCCTTACAGTCCAGGCTCATTGCCCCAAAAGAGTTTTTGCTTACAAGAAGATTTGATTTTCCAAGTGAAATGAATTCCATAAACACAATTCATAATTATGAATGCACGCTCTATAATTATGAAAATCTCCCATATTCAAGGGCATCTCTAAAAAATTTTAGAGATGCCGCCGAGTTTAAAGGTTGTCTCTAAAAATTGCAATTTCTAGAGACGCCATTAATTCATAACACACAACAGGAAGAACCTACCATGCATCATGAATTAGTAACTATTAATTATTTATTGTAGTTCTTAATCTGGTTGAAGATGTAACCGGTAAGTTCATCAAGCTTAACGCGTTCCTGTGCCATTGTGTCACGGTTACGAACTGTAACTGTGTTGAAGTTTGCACTTGCACTGTCGAGTGTATCGTAGTCAACTGTTACACAGAATGGTGTACCAACTTCATCCTGGCGGCGGTAACGCTTACCAACTGTTCCGCTCTGGTCGTAGTCAGTTACGAAATCTTCCTTAAGGATGTTCTGGATTTCCTTTGCCTTTTCAGCAAGTCCGTCCTTCTTCATCAATGGGAGAACTGCAACTGTAATTGGTGCCAACTTTGGATGGAGGTGGAGAACTGTTCTGTAGTCTTCTGGCTGTCCAGCTTCTGCTACATTCTGTTCTTCGTATGCTTCACAGAGGAACATGAGGAAGTTGCGGTTAAGACCGGCAGATGTTTCAACTACATAAGGAATGTACTTCTTGTTGCCATCTTCCTGATCGATGTATGCCATATCCTTCTTTGAGTATTCCTGGTGCTGTGAAAGGTCAAAGTCAGTTCTTGAATGGATACCTTCAATTTCTTCGAAACCGATTGGGAAGTTGTATGTGATGTCGTAAGCATCCTTTGCGTAGTGAGCAAGCTTGTCGTGGTGGTGCCACTTGAGCTGATTTTCTGGAATGCCGTACTTGAGGTAGAATGCCCAGCGGTCCTTTCTCCAGCGTTCGAAAGTTTCGTCTTCTGTACCTGGCTTGCAGAAATATTCCATTTCCATCTGTTCAAATTCAGCTGTACGGAAAATGAAGTTCTTGAAGATGATTTCGTTGCGGAATGACTTGCCAACCTGAGCAACACCGAAAGGAATCTTCATGCGGTTTGACTGAACGATGCTCTTGAAGTCTGTGAAAATCCCCTGACATGTTTCTGGGCGGAGGTAAATGAGGTGTGATTCATCAGCAATTGGACCCTGGTATGTCTTGAACATGAGGTTGAATTCACGAACTGCTGTATATTTCTTTTCTTTGCTTCCACATACTGGACAGTTGATGTTTGTCTTGATGAAGTTTTCCATTTCTTCATGTGTCATTGTATCAACTGGCTTTCCAGGATTCTTGTCTGGATTTGCAGCAACAAAGTCTTCGATCATTTTGTCTGCACGATGGCGAGCCTGACATTCGAGACAGTCAATCATTGGATCAGAGAAGTGATCTGCGTGGCCTGAAGCCTTCCATGTTGTGTGGTGCTGGAAAATTGCGGAATCAAGTCCAACAACATCATCATGAAGCTGTGTCATGTAATGCCACCATTCATTCTGAATGTTTCTCTTGAATTCTACACCTAAAGGACCGTAATCCCATGCTCCTGCCTGACCGCCATAAATTTCTGATGCCTGATATACAAATCCGCGGCGCTTGCACAATGAGATGATTTTGTCCAAAGTGCATGAATGATCAACAGTTTTTTCTGCCATTTTTTACTCCTTTTCGCTATTGGCTTGTAGCGATAAAAAATTTTGAACCATTATAACAGATAATAGTAAACAATTAAAGCACATATACATGCCTGCAATGAAAATTGAATTTTTTAGTTTTTTTCTATAAAATGAAAACATGAATTTTAATAAGAAAAAAAGAAACTATTTAATCCCTTCCGTAGCAATCTTCTGCATACTATACATAATTTCCGCAATGCGTCCGAATGGAACTGAAATCCACTTTACCCCTGAATGGACTGAAGACATCCATCACATTCAGAAGGCAGCCCCAGGAGACAAACGCATTCCATACAGACTTAGCAACAACATCGGTTATTTCACTGAAGAAGGAAAAATCGACAGTTGCATAGAATTTCCATTCAAGGCTGCAATCTCTGCAAAATGGTACTGCACTTACCTTCAGAACAATACAAACACCGAGTTTTTCCTTCCCGACGGAACAAAGGCAGGCGAAATCCCAGAAACAGGTTTTCCATTCATCGATGACGAAAGAATCTATGTAATGCTTCCGGGGGGAACTTCCTTTTCAAAACTCGACGCAGAAGGTAAACGTCAGTGGGTTTTTGAAAACTATTCCCCAATAACTGCATTTTCTTCAAGCAAGGGAGGAACAGTTGCAGGCTATGCTGACGGTTCAATCATAAGCTTTGACAGGGAAGGTAAAATAAGCCAGAAATTCAATCCAGGTGGAAGCGACATCGAAGTAATTCTTGGTGCAGACATTTCAGAAGACGGCAACATGATTGCCTGTGTCTCTGGGCAGAACAACCAGAGATTCGTTGTTGCGGAAAGAAATTCAGGACATTCCAGAATCATTTTCCATGAATACCTTGGAAACCAGCTTAACAGGCAGACTCTCGTAAAGTTCACAAGAAATTCTGACTTTGTCTACTACAACTTCAAGGGTGGACTCGGAATCGTAAACCTTTTCAACTCTGCAACAAAAAAGATTCCTATAAGCGGAAAGATTCTTCAGATAGAATTTTCAGACGATGACAAACTTGTTTTCGTTTTGAGCCGCGACAATTCAGTATTTACTGTTACAGTTCTTGAAAAAAACACGCACCAGATGGCAAGTTTCAATTTCAAGGGAGAAAGTTCATTCATCCAGACCAAGGGCAATTCCCTTTTTATTGGACGCGACAACAAGATTTCCCGCATCTCCATCACAAGGAAGTAAAAATGAAAAAAAATGTTCTTGCGGCAATTATTGCAATTTCAACAGTTTCAGTAACAAACGCCTTTGACTGGCCTTTACCAGAAACTTCTCCAGAAACAGTTGCTTCCGGCTTTGGACAGCTTAGGGGAGGCACAATAAGTACATCAGTAATCTACAAGGAAGATGCTGAAGTTCGTTCTTCTGACGACGGTGTTGTCATCGCAGTAATCGACGATCAGTCCGAAGCTTTCGGATGGTTTGAATCTTCACTAGGAACAGCCGCCATTATTTCCCATAGCGACGGACTTTCTACAGTATACGGCAACCTTAATTCCAACAGCCTTCACGAAACTCTCGGAGAAACTGAAAGGATCAAGGCTTACGGAAAAATTGCGACAAGCGGTAACTCTGCATGGCAGGAAAACAGCAACGGACTTGAATTCAAGGTATTCGACAAAAAGAATCTTGCTGCAGTAAATCCAAAAATCCTTATGCCTCGCGTAATCAAGGAACCTCACCTTGAAGCAGGCACCGTTTACCTTATGGACAAGAACGGAAACTTCCGAAACATCAATGCAGAAAAAAGAGTTGCTTCCGGAACTTATTTTGTATACAAGACGAGACACACAAAAGTCATTCCATATAAGACAATAGTTGCTGTAAACGGGGAAACAGCTGAAACCATTGTTTACGATACAATCAGGGAAAACAATGGAAAGCTTGGACTTACGGGAAACAGTCTCTATACAATACAGGAAATCTATCCTGAAGACGACAAGCAGCTTTTGGCAAAGGTTCAGCTGACAAAGGGACAGAGCACCCTTACAGTGACCTTGGTAAACATCCAGGAAAATTCGACCATGCTTAACTACAAGCTGGACATCTACTAAAAACGAAAAGGGCTGTCCCATACTTTTGAGGCAGTCCTCTTTTTTTTATATTTCCAGATAGTTACCGAAATAACCTGAAGCCGATGCATGCTCCCCATTTGCTTCAAGATGCTTTACATCTCCCATTCTCTGAACGCGCCATACAACTTCGCCAGGAATCCTTTCTTCTGCCCCAAGAACTGTTATTGAAGATGGAGCAACAAAAAACCCCTGCCACAGCTGAACGGGACTCATTCCAGTCAGATGACTGATGATTGCAAACATTACTCCCAAATGACATACAAAAACAATTTTCTTTGGATCAAGGTCTTTCTGAAACTGATTCAAATGAGTATCAACCTTTGCTTCTTCCACCGTAAGGTTTGGAAAACAGTTGTATATCGGGATGTCTTCACTAAGCCTGTTGTAATCCCAGGAAGCAAGTATTTCATCTATTCCGTTGCAGACTTCCTTGTAATGCCCTTCAATGTTTCCGCTTTTCATCAGCTTGGTCTTGAACCAGTTTTTGTCACTGCGGTATTTTTTTTCTTCATAGTAATCGTGGGGCATATTGTCCCAGCAAAGCCTTTTCTTCTTTGTTTTAGGATCAATGCAGTCGTAGGAAAATTCCCGGAGCCATGGAAGAGTTGTTACGGGCACCGGTGGCTTTGTCATGTCCACATTGATTTTTGAAAGGCAAGCCTCTGCAGTTTTCTGTGCACGTCCCATTGGAGAAACATAAAATTCAGTCGCATTGAATCCCGCAAGCCTGTCTGCCAAAAGTTCAAGTTCCTTCTTACCCTTCTCTGTTACAGAATCAATTGTATAATCTGGATCCCCGTGGCGAATAAATATCAGATGCATATAATTTTTCCTTTGCTAAGGTTTTTTATCATTTCCTTCAGCTCTTCAAATTCAGAAGCATAGATTTTACCGCTGAGCTTAACGCCCGTTGCAAATTCTTCCGTCAAATCGCTGATGTGAAAGACTTCAATTTTTCTTTTTATGGTTTCGTAGATTCCCCAGTCGCACTCAAAGGAGAATTCACTTCGTTCAATGTATTCTTCCGTTTCGCACAGAGCAAGAACTTCCTTTACGCTGTCGCCATAGGCTTTTACAAGGCCACCTGTTCCAAGAAGAGTTCCTCCAAAATAACGGGTAACGGTCACAAGGATGTTTGTTATTCCACTGCCCTTGAGGACATCCAGCATTGGACGTCCTGCTGTTCCTGAAGGTTCCCCGTCATCACTCATACCGCAGGCTTCTGCCTTAAGCCCGCTGATAAAACAATGGCAGACATGAGTTGCATCGCTGTACCTGAGTTTCTGCTCGTGAAGTTTTTCGCGAGCCTCTGCCTGTGTCGTTACAGTAAAAACTTCTGCAATGAAACGAGAACCCTTTATGTTTATTTCGTTTACAGGATTATTCAGAAGGACTTTCATTATCTTTATTTTCGGCTTTAATCATTCCATTCTCACTTAAAAGTGAATAGTAATAGATTGGAATGCTGGTATAGGCTTTTGCTACAATCGTATATTCCTGTGTAAATGCAAGAAACCCAATGAGCATGGAAAAGAAATTGGCAATGATTGAATCCCTTCTAGAAAGGAGCGTATTGATTCCAAAGAATATGATAATGAAGACAATGTTTTTCAAGCAGCTATAAATGACAAAGCCGATGAAATGAAAATATTTTCCGATCATCAAAGAAAAACTTTTCTTCATTGCCTTTGGTGCAGAAATTTTCTTATCATCTAAAATTATGTTCCATGAAAAAAGAAATGGAATGGAAAGCAGTATTCCACATCCAAAAAAAACGGCACAGAACACAGCTGCAAGTCCAACAGCATTGGCAAATGCCATATTTTCTTTTGTGTCAGAAGAGCCAAGAAATACTTCTTCAACAATGGACAGAATGTCCTGCTTGTATAAGAAAATTACAGCGGATGCAACAACTGCAGCTACAATAAGAATGAGGGTAAAAACTACTGAAACAAAATGAGCCCTTCTTGTCCTGTCCCTAAGCCCTGAGGTAAACACACCCATTACATCTTTTCTGGCCAGAATAATCTTTGTAAAGAACGAAAGAATCCCGTACAGAAACTGAAAGGCAAAGAAAAAGACGAATGCAGTGCTGATTGCAGACAAGGCAAGAGTAGAAAAGTTCAAGCCTTTTTTTCCGCTTGCCATCACTGGAGACATGGTAAGGCTAAACAGAAAGGACTGTGCAAGATGAAACAGTAGTATGATGAATACGCATCTGCTGAGGTTTTTACCAAGGCGTACCCTCATAACCTCATACATGCGGTTGTATTTTGGACTCAATAGTTTTCTCATAGACCTAGAGTTCCCTGTGGATCTGCAGATTCAACCGTAATTGATTCCACTTCCTTTGTATCGATGCGAACACCACCGGCCTTAAGCCCCTTTTCTTCATAAGCCTGAGCCTTGAATTCCTGGGAAGCAACCTTAATGCGAGGTTTCTTTACATAGTTGAGGGTAAACTTGAACTTCTCCCTTGTATCAACATGAAGAACTTCCATGCCGTCTGGAGCAAAATTATAGTCACGGTTCATGATCCAGCCTGCAATGCGGCAACGCTTGATATAGCACTGGTTCGATTTAGGATCGCGGTAAATTACAGTAAACAATACCTTGTTGATGATTTCCTTTTCTGCATAGTTGCAGTAGTACATGCCCTGATCAACAAAGAGTTTGTCTGAAACATCGCAAACACCCCAGATACCTGTCTTGCGGACGATAAGGATTCTGTCGTAAGGAGTAACCTTGATGATTTCACGGCCACCTGAAACCTTTGTTCCAAGATAACCCTTGTCATCGTAGCGCAAAGGAATATCACGCTTTACGACTGTCTTAACATCAACGGCACTGAAAGTCGTAACTGTAGTCTGACGTGTCAAAAGCTTTGGATCGATGAATCTTGTATCGTTCTTTTCATCAAGCTTTGTAAATTTTTCCAGCTGTTCCACCATGCCTTCAAGATATTCAATTGCACAGGCCTTTAGGTTCTTGAGTCTCTTAGCAATTTCCTTGAGGCGTGCATTGATTGCAGTAACCTGATCGCGGTTCTTGTTGATGTCAAAGAGGGAGATGCGGCGGATTGGAATCTTCAAAAGCTTTTCAACATCTTCGTCTGTAACTTCACGGATGAGTTCGGCCTTGAATGGAACGAAGCCCTTCTTGACTGCCTTGTCTACATCTTCTGCAGTAGTCATCTGTTCAATCTTCTTATAGATTCTTTCTTCAATGAAGATGCGTTCGAGAGTTCTTGCATGGAGGTCTTCCATGAGGGAACCGCGTTCATATTCAAGTTCATCCTTGATGATTGAAGTAAGGCGCTGTGCATAGAACTTGATGATTTCGGATGCTGTCATTACAACCGGAATGTTGTCCTTGATTACGAGCATTGAACATGAAATTGATTTTTCACATGCAGTGTATGCGTAAAGGGCTTTTTCCACATCCTTTGAATAGACGCCGCGAGGAAGCCTGATTTCAATGTTACAGTGATCGGTTGTATAGTCTTCTACGGAATTGATCTTGATCTTGCCAGCCTTGTATGCGGCATCGATAGAATCAAGAAGTTCCTTTGAAGTCGTATCAAACGGAAGTTCTGTAATTACTATTTTCTTTTCATCGCTCAGATCGAACTTTGCACGGGTAACGATTTTTCCGTTTCCATCGTTGTAGTTGGAAACATCGATAAGACCACCGGTAAAGCTGTCCGGATAGATCTGGAATTTTTCTCCCCTGATGCATTTGATTTCTGCATCGATTACTTCTCGGATGTTATAGGGAAGAATCTTTGTGCTCATACCTACGGCGATACCTTCAGCACCACCAAGAAGAACAACAGGAAGTTTTGCACGGAAAGTTATAGGTTCTTTTCCGCGGCCGTCATAGCTTGGAACATATTCAGTGATGTGAGGATTGTATAAAAAATCCTTTGCAAATGGGTGAACGCTGCATTCGATGTAACGGGTTGCAGAAGCTTCATCACCGGTGTAAAGGTTTCCGAAGTTTCCCTGACGCTGAATGAAGATTCCCTTGTTTGCAAGAACAACAAGAGCACCGCCGATTGAAGCATCTCCATGAGGATGGAATTTCATGCAATCACCCACAACAGAAGCAACCTTGTGCATGCGGCCGTCATCAATCTGGAATAGAGTATGCATGATGCGTCTTTGTACCGGCTTGAGTCCGTCTTCCAAATCCGGAATGGCACGGGAACGGATAACATAACTTGCAAACTCGATGAAGTTTTTATCAAAAATATTTTTTACAAAAGCCATAAATCAATTTATAATTCACAATTTACAATGTACAATCAATGAACACTGCAAAAAATGAATTTTCTCCTTAACAATTATGAATTATGCATTATCAATCATGCATTGAACTACGCATCAATCTGGTCGTTGGTCAGAAGATTCTTTTCTATGAAAGTTCTGCGTTCCGGGGTGTTCTTTCCCATATAAAATTCAAGGAGCTTTGGAATTACCTTAAGCTGACTGATTTCAACAGGGGTGAGACGGATTGTTTCAGGCTGAATGAAGTCCTTGAACTCTGCCCCGGAAATTTCTCCAAGACCTTTGAATCGTGTTGTTTCACAGCCGGCACCAAGTTTTTTCTGGGCTGCATCGCGTTCTTCTTCACTGTAGCAGTAAACCTTTTCCTTCTTGTTGCGGCAGCGGAAAAGCGGAGTTTCAAGAATGTACACGTGATGCTGCAATACAAGTTCTTCAAAGTATCCAAGGAAGAACGTCAAAAGAAGATTGCGGATATGGAAACCGTCGTTATCGGCATCAGTTGCGATTACGATTTTTGAATAGCGCAGGTCTTCCACATTCTGTTCGATTCCAAGAGCCTTCATGAGCATGTAGAGTTCAGCATTCTTGTAGATTTCACTCTGCCTTTTGCCGTACATGTTTTCCGGTTTACCGCGGAGGCTGAAGATTGCCTGATAGTCTGCATTGCGGCTGTGTGTCATTGTACCCGATGCAGACTGACCTTCCGTAATGAAGATCATTGAGTTTTCACCTTTTGTTCCATCCTGAAGATGATAGTGACAGTCCTTGAGCTTTTCGATGCGCACGCTTGTCTTGCGATCAAGTTCCTTTGCTTCCTTTTTAACCTTGCTAAGGTCTGTGCGGTATTTTTCGTTTGCCTTGATTTTGTCCTTGATTTTTTCTGCAGCCTTAGGATTCTTGTGGAGCCAGGCGTCAAGTCCGGACTGGGTTTCTGCAACAATCCACTGCTTGATGTCTGTGTTTCCAAGCTTGTTCTTTGTCTGACTTTCAAAAATCGGATCTTTTATCTTAACAAGAACTGCGGCACGGAGTCCAAAGCGGATATCGTCAATGTCAAAATTTTCCCCATAGAATTCGCGGATTCCCTTTATGAAACCTTCCTTGAAAGCGTTAAGGTGGGTACCGCCGTCAGAAGTGTACTGTCCGTTTACAAAAGAAAAATAAAGTTCATTCACACCAGAAACATGGCTGAATGCAAATTTAAGATGTTCACCGGAATATGAACCTATGTCATAAAGCGGAGGCTCAAGGTTTTCCTTGTCCTTTGATGAACCAAGTTCCTTTCCAAGAAGATCAAGAAGTCCGTTGTCGGATTTATATTCCTGCCCGTTAAGTCTGATTGTAAGTCCAGGGTTAAGGAAGGCGTAGTTCCACATTCTTGATTCAACAAATTCCATGTTGAAACTGTACTTGCCGAAGATTTCTTCATCAGGAACAAATTCAAAATAAGTTCCGTTCTTCTGAGGATTCTTAAGGGAACCAGTTTTCTGGCTTACAAGCTTTCCTTTTTCAAAAACTGCATCTGTGCATTTTCCGTCACGGACTGAAACTACACGGAAGTATGAAGAAAGTGCATTCACGGCCTTTGTACCGACACCGTTCATACCTACTGAAAACTGAAAAACATCATCGTTATATTTTGCACCGGTATTGATCTGGCTTACACAATCAACAACTTTTCCAAGAGGAATACCGCGTCCATAGTCACGAACCTTTACACGCCCGTCGGCAACTGAAACTTCAATCTGCTTGCCGAAACCTACGATGAATTCGTCTATGGAGTTGTCGATTACTTCCTTCATCAGAACATAGATGCCGTCGTTTTCATTGGAACCATTTCCAAGGCGGCCGATGTACATTCCGGAACGGAGACGGATGTGCTCAAGGGCATCAAGGTGCTTGATTTTATCGTCACCGTAGTCCTGAACTTCCTTTTTTTCACGCTGGGATGCAGGATCTATCTGTTTTGCAGCGGCAAGCTTCTTTTCAGATTCTTCGGCACTTTTTGCCATTCTTGCAGCCGTCTTTTTTTCAGCTTCCACTTCCTTCTTTGATTTCTTTACGGTCTTTGCATTTGACCAGGCACTGAACTTTTCCGGTTCAGCCTTTGCAGGAGAAGCTTTTGTTGCTTTTGCAGAAGTTTTCGCAGCAGCTTTAGGAACAATTTTCATTGCAGCCGTAGTTTTAGCCGGTGCTTTGGCAGCTGTTTTTGCTGCAGTTGCTGTTTTAGTCGATTGTTTTACTGACGATTTTGTTGCCGCAGGCGCAGCTTTGCCGGTCCCAGTCTTCTTTGAAACAGGAGCAGCTTTTCTTTCTGTTTTTCCACCCATAAGTTTTATTCTATTGTAAGTTGTGTTTTTTTTCAATAAAATGCTTTTTTATATGGAATACAATACAGGGGATACACTGTGATTTACTATCTTGGCGGCATGCTTAAGGGAATCTGGGGACCAGCCAGACTCCTTCAGTCTTATGCAGTTCTTATTGGACTTGCACTTTACACTGGTTTCATTCTTACAAGAATCCATCTTCCAAAACTATACAGATTCCTTCCTTGCGACAGAGGCCGTGAATTTACCCTCACAAAGGAAGCGGCAAAAGGAAAACCTACAGGTTCAGGCGTTATTTTTGTAACCATATTCGTAATCCTTTCGATTTTATTTGCACCCGTAGACTATCTTCAGGCAGGAATCCTCTTGCTCACATGGCTCATGATGCTCACAGGCTTTCTTGATGACCGCAGCGAAAAAGGATGGGGCGAATACATCAAGGCATTTCTTGACCTCATCATCACTGTAGCGGCAGCCCTCCTGATGATGAGATATCTTTCTTCAACATCAGCAGACGGGAACCTTTCTTTCTGGTTTCCATTCTTCTCGAAACCAATAGCAATTCCATCATGGCTTTACGTTGTCATCTCAGTAGTAATGCTCTGGGTTTCAGTAAATACAACAAACTGCACGGACGGCGTTGACGGGCTCAGTTCAACACTGGTGCTCGTTGCCCTTTTTACAATGGGATTCATATTCTACATCATACTCGGACACAAGGACATTGCTTCATATCTTCTTGTTCCACACCTTAAGGACGGTGCCAGCTGGGCCATCATGACTTTCTGTCTCGCAGGCGTTCTCATGGGATACCTCTGGCACAACGCTTTTCCAAGTTCAGTTTTGATGGGGGATGCAGGTAGCCGCGCATTGGGCTTCTACATCGGAGCCTCAGTCATGATCAGCGGGAACCCTCTTTTGTTCCTAGCAACTTCTTCCATTATTTTCGTTAACGGCGGTGTAGGTCTTCTTAAGGTTGCCCTCAAGAGATTCTTCCACATCTGCATTTTTGAAAACATCAGGTTCCCTCTCCACGACCACATGAGGAAAAACCTTGGATGGTCACCTACTCAGGTTCTTCTTAAATTCCTCATCATCCAGCTCCTCATTACTGTTGCCATGATGGGAATCTTCTTCAAGCTTAGATAAACATCACCTGGAGAAACACACTTGATGGAAAAAAGACGCATAGTCATTACAGGAATGGGCTGCATTTCTCCAGTGGGAAATTCCGTTGAAACTGCCTGGGATTCAGTAAAAAAAGGCAGAAGCGGAATTTCTGAAATCTCCCTTTTTGACTCATCAGATTTAAACGTTCATATTGCAGGTGAAGTAAAGGACTTTGATCCTGCAGCTTTCGGAATAGAAAAAAAATTCCTTAGAAAAATGGCACGATTCAGTCGATTCGCAGTTGCCGCTGCAAAACAGGCAACGGAAGACAGCGGATACAACAAAGAGTCACTCAAAAAAGAAAAATGCAGCGTAGTATTCGGTTCCTGCATGGGCGGAATGGAAGCCCTTTCAGAAGGCTTTAACAAGCTTCATTCTACAAATGCAGACCGAATATCACCTTTTACAATCCCCCTGATGCTCACAAATGAAGCGGCGGCAAATGTCAGTATGTCACTTGGACTTCAGGGATTTTCATGGACCATGGGAACTGCCTGTTCCTCCGGAACAGATGCCATTGGACTTGCAGCAGACCTTATCAGGGCAGGCCGATGCAGCATCTGCATTACAGGCGGAACAGAAGCACCCATAACAAAGTTTTCCATTGCAAGCTACGATTCACTTCAGGCTCTATCACGACAATTCAACGGATGTCCCGAAAAATCAAGCAGGCCTTTTGACCGCGACAGGGACGGATTTGTAATGGCAGAAGGAAGCGCAGTATTTGTTCTGGAAGAACTTGCACACGCAAAAGAACGAGGGGCAAAAATTTATGCTGAGGTTGCAGGATTTGGTTCCAGTTGTGACGCCTACCACATCACCGCTCCCCTTAAAGACGGAAGCGGTGCGGCCATTGCTTTAAAAGATGCCATTGCCGATGCAGGGATTACTCCGGAAGAAATCGGATACTACAACGCCCACGGAACTTCCACTTTTATCAACGACATGGCAGAAACACAGATGCTAAAATCCGTTTTTGGAGAATATGCGTACAGAATTAACATCTCCTCAACAAAAAGCATGACCGGGCACCTGTTGGGTGCCGCAGGAGCGCTGGAAGCCCTTTTCTGCGTAAAAGCCCTCAATGAAGGATTTCTTCCCCCCACAATAAACCTTGATAACCAGGACATTGATGCCGGATGCGACCTTAACTACACTGCAAACAAGGGCATTGAAAAAGACATAGAATATGCAGCTTCCGCATCATTGGGTTTTGGCGGACACAACAGCTGTCTAATTTTAAGGAAATATACCGATTTGTAGAAATCTTTGTCAAATCAAACTATAATTATGCCAATGACCCATTAAGGAGGTTTATCATGGGAAAATCAAATAAGGCTCTTGACAATCTTTATCTTATCGGTATGGCACTCGTTGTAATTGGATTCATTCTTCCAATGTTCAAGGTTCTTGGACAGACACCAAACGGATTTAAGTTCATCAACTTTAAAAATTCGGGATTCTGCACAATCGGATCACTTATGATTATTGCGGGCGGAATCGCAGGTCTTGTATTCAATTTTCTGAGCAACGGAAGCAAAACTCTGAAACTTGCAGCACTTGCAGCTTCCATTATCGGAGCAATCGTTCTCATAATCGGCTTCAATGACAATGTTGTTTACAAGGCAATCGGGAAGGGACTATTAAAGCACGCTTACATCGGCTTCTATCTTGTAGTTGTTGGTTGGGTTTCTGCAATCGCAGGATACCTCAAGTCTAACTAATCTAATCAAACCGATTTAAAATAATAAAGGGGCTGTCCAATAAGTATGAGTCATTGCCGTGCTTGACACGGCAATCTCTTGTATTGCAATTAAATGGATTTTCGGATCAAGCTAGAAAATGACACTTTTTGAACTTATTGGTCATCCCCCTTTTTTCTCTATTGAAAATTACCTGCGGCCAAAACTTTCGAGGTTTGCAAGGCCACGCTTGAACTGAGGAATCCTTGCACAGGCCGTAGTATTGAGCGGACTTGTTTCACCGCGGGCAAGGAAGTGGTATGCAACGCCTGCAATCATGGCACCGTTGTCACCGCAAAGCTTCAATGGTGGAAAAATGCAGTTGAGTTCCTTGTGTTCTGCAAGCATGGAACGGAGCCTTGAATTGGCGGCAACACCACCGCCTGCAACAACCGTCGTAAGCCCAGTATCTTCCACTGCACGCATGAGTCTTGAAACTAAAGTTCTGCAGGCAGTTTCCTGAAAGGAAGCGGCAATGTTTTCAACTGTCTTTTCATAACCTGGGTTCAGGAAAGAATCAGCCTGATGGATTACGGCTGTTTTTAGTCCGCTGAAAGAAACATCGTAGCGGTGTTCCCCCTTGTCCATTTTTGGAGTTGGGAAACTGAAGGCTTTAGGATTCCCCTTCCGGGCAAGTTTATCGATGATTACTCCTCCGGGGTATCCAAGGTCATAGAATTTCGAAACCTTGTCAAAGGCTTCTCCAACGCTATCGTCAATTGTAGTTCCAAGAATTTCAAGGTCATCAAATCCGTTTACCTTTGCAATGATGCTGTGTCCGCCCGAAACCAGGAGTCCAAGGTACGGATAGGGAATGTCATTTTCAAGGTGAGCGGCATACATGTGGCCAAGCATGTGGTTTACGGCATAGAAAGGCTTGTTCAGTGCCCATGCCAAAGTTTTGCCGAATGTGAGTCCTACCAGAAGGGATCCCATAAGGCCTGGCCTGTTGGTTGCGGCAATGGCGTCAATGTCGTCAAAGGTAAGTCCTGCTTCTGACACTGCCTGACGAACAACAGGGAGAATCCATTCAGCATGCTTGCGGCTAGCAATTTCAGGAACAACTCCCCTGTAAATTTCATGAAACGGAATCTGAGTTGCAACAACATTGCTCAGGATTTTCTTTCCATCTTCGACAATAGCACAGGCTGTTTCGTCACAGCTTGATTCAATTCCTAATACCTTCATATATCCTCTTGCTAAACCGGAGTAATAGTCTCCGTGTTTTTCAAATATGTTGTTTATATAAAGTCACAGTGTTTTAAGCTGTGACAATCCTGCTTTACAAGAAAGTTTGTCTACAGAAGCTGCGACGGGAACACCAGCCTGTAGCCTTTTGCCTTCAGTTCAGGATACATTTCCGAAAGAAGGGTCGGAAGGATTTTTGCCGACTTGTCTACATGGCCGATCATGATGACCTTCCCCTTTTTGTTAGCTATATCTATACCACGCATGATTTGCTTTAACATTTCTGCGCGGTCAATTATGTCGTCGATGAACACTTCCCTTTCAAGGATTTTCATGTCGCGCTCAAGGGCCGCAAAAGAAGCCATGGTATCTTTCGAAGTTCTTGAGTCCACGAAGTAAACCTTGTTGTCGGCAGCGGCATCAAGAACTGCTCCCATCATATTGAGGTCACAGGTTATGAGGGAACCTTCGTGATTGTTGAACCCCTTTACATGAGGACCAAGTTCAGAAAGATTTTTGCTGACAGTTGCATAAACTTCGCGGAGGCTCATGTCGGGAAGAATTGCACCGGGACCAGGATTCATCTTCAGATTCTGAGCCTGCATAGGCTGATGGAGCATGAGTTCTTTTCTGTCAGCAACAACAATCCTTGCACATTCTTTTGTGGCAGCAAGCTGAGGCAAAACCGCAATGGCTATAGGGAACGGAAGGCTTGTATATTTCCTGATGTTTGCAGTGGTCTGTCCGCCGTCATCAATGATGAAGCAAAGGCGAGCATTGTTTTTGCTCTGAGGAATACTGAATCTGGAAGGATTATCTGTCGGCTTTGCAATTGTTTTAGGCGGTGCCTTGCTTTCAGTTTTCTGTTCAACTTTTGGAGTTGCCTTTGTTTCTGTTTTTTTGATTTTCTTAGGTTGTACTGCAACTTGAGTTTTAGGATGAACTTTTCTTTCTTCTTTTTCCTGAGTCCTTTTTGTTTCAGGCTTTGGTTCTTCCTTTTTTTTTACATCTGCTTTTGCAGATGGTGTTTTTTCTGCTTTTTCAGCAGGCTTTTGTACTGCCGTTTTCTTTTTCTGTTCTGGCTTAGCCTGCTTTTCTACTGCAGTCCTGCTATTTTTTTGAACTGAAGGATTTTGAGCTTCAGGTACAGAAATCATGAATGTAACTGAAAGAATTACGGCACAAACAAAAATCATTATGGCAGCTGCGGCCATTACCTTCTTATTGTCAAGCTTGACCTTAGGCTTGCGCTTTTTAGGAGACTTCTTTTTTTTGGGTGCAGATTTTTTTGTTGCCATTTGCGACAATAATAGAACAAAATCACAGAAACTTCAAACAGTGGCGGCGGAAAAAAAACTTTGGAATCCCTTTGTTGCCCTGACATCAAGGCTGAATTCAGAAAAAATACATCAGTCTGTAACCAACAGTGGCTCCGTTTGATTTTATTCATGTAGAATGATAGACTTTAACGCAAGGAAAAAACATTATGAAAAAAATCAACGCCGTTATTTTTGCAGCAATCGCATTTGCATTCACCTCATGCCAGTCACAGGAGTTGGCAATTCCTCCAGAGGCAACATCCCTCGAAATCATACAGCAGGCACAGACTGCTTTTGACAAAGGAAACAGAAAGAGAGCCATCGAATGCTACGAAACCCTCATCCAGCGTTATGGAAACAATCCCGCCATATATGTAGAAGCTCGCTACGAAATTGCACACATCTATGTAAAGCAGAAGAAGTATAAGGAAGCGGAACCTATCCTCGCAGAACTTAAGGAAATATATGATTCAAGTGCACCTGGAATGCTTCCTGGAGCCTACAGAAAAATGGCCCTCAATGACTACGCGAAAGTTAAGGAAAACCTTAAAAAGTCAAGGGAAGAAAAAAAATAGAATTTTTATAGCCCCGAAAATTTACGGACATAAAAAAAGCAGCTTGCATTAAAACACGGCAGGCTGCTTTTTTTTTACTTCTATTCCTTTGACTTTTCATCCGGAACAATAATGCAGTCCAGTGTTACGGATTTTTTCTTTGCAAGTTCCATTACCTTTTCCTGGGAGATTTTCTTTGGTCCCCTTGGTTTTGGATGAGGTTCAGCATCACCTATGAGGATTATTTTTCTTGCAGCATCATCCCGCCATTCATAGAAAGTCAGGCCTGACCAAAGGGCTTCATAGACAGCTTCAGGTATATCCCCTCCTTCATTTCCGCGTATAAGGACCTTATCAAGATTCTTCACGAACTGAGCTGTGTTTCGGGTAAAGTCAAAGAACTTCACAGGAAGTCCCTTGTAGTTATATGAATCGTTGTAGTCGCGGTAAAAAAGAAGCCCAAGCCTCAAATCTCCGAAAGACTTAACCTGTTCAAGAAGTTTTGGAACCCATTCTTCCCTGAGTCTTTCCATGTCGTCCTTCATGCTGCCCGTAGTATCAATGGCGAAAACAACATCCACCTTTCCGTGAGGAGTTATGTTTTCAACTGCGGAAAGAAGATCTTCAGTAAGTTTTTCAGGCCTTGAATAGTAAAGCATTCCGTCCTTTGCAATTTCCGCAAATTTTTCTGCGGCAACGGAATTGTAATCGTCCGTAAGAATAATTTCCGGTTCAACCGGAGGCTCAGGTTTCTTTGGAGGAACCTTGCCGAAATCAAACATGAAGGCATTGTCCATGAAGCGCCCTGTATAGTCTCCGTATGGCTTTTCAAAAGTCCTGATGTTGATGAAAGTCCCCTTTCCGATCTTAACGGTTCCGTTTCTGGACCATGGATAGCCGTAATGCAATATTTCAGGAATATAGATATGGAAACATTCCCCAAGCTTTTCATGACGAACTGCAGTTGAAGAAATAAGGCTGTATTTTGCAGATTCAGAATGGAGTTCCTGTCCGTTAAGGTAGCGGATTTCATCACCGTTGACTGAATTCCATTCACCCGCACGGTATGCGTAGTTGGGTTCTTTTCCACCCGGGTCTTTTGTGGTTTCAACAAGCATTACACTTTTGATGCGGCTCTTTCTGCGGACATAAAGGTCAAAGCCGTTTTTTTCTCCGTTGGAATCCAAATGCCGAGCAAGGACAACATCCTCTGCAAGCACCTGCATTTCAGGAGTCTCAACAATTCCCCTTGGCTGCTGGGCAAAACCAGAAATACTACACAAAAATACACCTAAAATAAAAAAAAGCCTTTTTCCCATATTCTATATATCGGCTCATTTTCTTCATCGTTGAAGCAAATGTAGCTTCTGCACGACTTAATCATCGTTAAAAAAAATTACTGCCCCTTAAATTCTTACTTCTCAAATTGCATTTGTTAGATTATAATGAAGTAAACTGGAAGAACTTAACAAATAATGGCAAGAACGGTGGGAATTACTATGGAAAACCTTAACAGGGAAGAGGAACTGGAAGCAATCAGAAACTCATCCTTTGATTCTGTAAGCATAGATGAATTCTTTGACGAAGCAGCAAAAAAAGAAGACGACATAATTCAGACTGGTATCATTGTCTTTACAGATCACCAGCAAAAGCTCATTGACCGTTTAAGTTCAGCCCTTGCACAGAATGCCCCGGACAGAGTAGACAGGCTTCAGAGCCGACTAACTGATGTTACAAACCTTGCAAAGGCCATTGCATACTTTCCTTCTCTTCTTGAAAGGGCTAACACAACAACATCCACAAGAACACCGGAAGCACTTGTTGAAACTTTGATTTCATATCAGGAAGACGGTGATACAACATTGCACATGCCTTCAAAGGCAATTCTTGGAAAAGGCTTCCTTGTTGCAAAGATCCACACTTTCTTCTCAATGTCCAAGCTTGCAAAGAACTACGCAAAAATGACTGACAAGGAAGTAAAGGAATACAGCGACGAAACAATCTCCATGATGTTTACCCTCATGGCTGAAGATGTTTACATGAACCTCATCAAGGACAAGAACATTGCCCTTGATATTCGCCGTGAAATTGCCAACAGCCTCATCATCCTTTGGGAACACAGAAGCGACCAGACAATCAACGACATTGCACCTGTCCTCCAGTCCGTATGGACAGCACGCCGCAAGCTTGCCCCTGCCTTCGGTACAATGATGGGAACAAGCGAGCTCCTTATGGTAACACTCCAGATGGATGACCAGTGGAACTCTTTCATCCGCGAAAGGCTTGCAGATCCTGAAGTTACACAGGCAATGGAAGAATTCCTCTTTGGAGTTTCATACGAACAGATTTTAAGGCTCAAGGGCATACTCCGTGATCAGGGCGTAAAGTCTATTGGCCGTGACGAAGTAAGTGCATACCTTGGGGAACGCGTTAAGACAGACATTAACCTTGACTACCGCGACTTCTACCTGCTATATACAGTCCGCCGTGATAATGCGCGTGCAAGACAGAGACTTCATCTCCAAGGACCAAAGAACACCCTTGAAGACCACTTCTTCAAGTTCATCATGGAACAGAACCGGGAAAAGCAGAAGAACGACACATTTGCAAAGGAATACCTCTAGAAATGAGCGACGAAGTAAACGAAGAAAAAAAGACATATCATTTTGGCGAAAAACTCAGGGACGTGCGCGAAAAGAAGCACATGACCCTTAAATCTGTAGCACAGGCAGCCGGTGTAAGCGAAAGCCTTGTATCCCAAATCGAAAGAAACAAGGTTTCACCTGCCATCGACACACTGCTTGATCTTGCCAATGCCCTGGACATCAACCTTGAATATCTTTTTGAGGAATACACGCGCAACAGGCCTGTTTCCATTACTCACAAGGATGAACGCCGCACCCTCAACGAAAATGATGTCGTGTACAAGGAACTTTCCGATTCCTACAGCGGCAACGGTGAAAATTCCTTTGAAAGCTATACGGTAACAATCCCTGTAGGCTCAAACACTCACCGCGGACTTTACGGACACATCGGAAAGGAAATGGGACTCATTACAAAGGGAACCGGAATCCTCTACCACGGAAACAAAAGCTATGCGATTACAGCCGGAGACAGCATTACCTTCAGCGCAAACCTTCCACACCACCTTGAAAACACGGGAACAGAACCCCTTGAAGCCATCTGGTTTGTAACGCCCTCGCAGAAATTCAATTCAAACTGAGCATGAACTGATTGAAAAAAACTGCACAAAACGGTATTATTTGCAAACAAATTCCAACAGGAATCTGCAGTAATTAGCTCTGTATGATGACCTCTGGATATTTTCAAACTATATTTTAAGGGGTAAGAATAATGCCGTATTCTGAACCAACCGACCTCGCTGTCGTAGCCTGTCCTGGTGGAGAATCCTTCGCCAATGAAGTAATCACTCATCTTCGCCACATGTACAAACATCGTTTTTCCCTCAAGAGTGATGTAATCGCAAAACGCTATGGTATTGAAAAAGAAAAAGTAGTTCAGCAGATGAACCTTGAAAATGACATTCATACCAGCGATCTTTGTATCCGTGGAAATATTGAAAAGTATCGTCCCCCTGTATTCAAGGTAAACGCATCTTTTACATATTTTGCAAACGGTGAATTCAAGTGCGAACTCAACGAATGCATTCGCGGTAAGGATGTTTACATTTTCCAGGATGTTGAAAACCACGAAGAAATCCTCATGAACGGTGGAAAGGCAAAACTCAAGCTTTCCGTAAACGATCATGTCATGGGACTCCTCGTTACAATCGATGCAGTTCGTCAGGCCGGTGCAAGACAGATTACACTCGTTGTTCCAGCTTACCCATATAGCCGCCAGCACAAGAAGAAGAGCCGCGAAGGTCTTACAGCTGCTCTCCTTGGACATATCTATGAATCAATGGAAGTAAAGAGAATCATCACTCTCGACCTCCACTCACGCGAAATCGTAAACGCATTCGCACACACACACTGCGAAAACCTTCACGCTTCATACCAGATTATCCGTGAACTTGCAAAGGCAGTTGACCTTACAAAGGAAGACCTCGTAGTTGTATCTCCAGATACAGGTGCCATCGACCGCAACAAGTTCTATGCAACAGGACTCAAGAAGCCTCTCGCAATGATTTACAAAGAGAGAGACTACTCAGTTGTTACTCAGGATGCAAAGAATACAAACATCAAGAGCGTAAAGCTCCTTGGTGATGTTCAGGGAAAGGTTGCTTTCCTTGCAGACGATATGCTCGGTACTGGCGGAACATTGCTCAAGGCCATGGAATTCCTCCACAATAACGGTGCTACAAAGGTTATCGCTGCAATTTCCCTTCCGTTCTTTACAGGAAATGCCATCGAACAGTTTGACGAAGCATACAGGAAGGGATTGTTCTACAGAATCATCGGAACAAACGCTGTTTACCACGAAGATCTTCTTACACGCGAATGGTACATCAGCACAAATGTTTCCGGTCTTTTTGCAAATGTCATCACAAGACTCCACCACAACCAGTCTTTGGGTGACCTCCTTGACAACCGCTCAATCATCGACAAGCTTATCAAGGCAAGCACACCTGCTGAAAACAATAATAATTAAGAATTAGGGATGCATAATTCATACTCAGAAGCGGCCATCTTTGGAGAAATCCAGGGATGCCGTTTTTTTTATTATTTGTGTTATAATCATTATTAAGTCGGGACATTCACAATTGATAATTCTTAATTGTGAATTATGAATTATGAATTATAAATTAGTAATATGACAATTCTTTGTGTAGACATCGGAACATCATCCCTTAAAGCGGCCCTCATTACAGACGAAGGAAAAGTCCTTGCCAAAAGCCGCAGGAAATTTCTCCTCGTAAAAACCGAACATTCTTCAAAGGAATGGTTCCCTGCCCTTCAGAATGCAGCTGCCGAACTTTTTGAACAGGCCACAGAATCCAAGGTTGACGGAATCTGCATCAGCGGAAACGGACCGACCCTTGTTGCAACTTCAGGCGAAACTTTTTTATGGAACGAAGAAGCAGTCCAGATAAAGAGCCCTTCCCTTTTCATTCCGAGAATCATTTCCTTTAAAAACAAATATTCTGGAGTTTGGGAAAAGACCCAGTACATTTTCGGAGCACCGGAATACCTTATCTGGCTTTTGACAGACAAGGCCTGCACTATTCTTCCGGACGAAAGATACAGAAAGGCATATTGGACTGACGAAGACCTTGCTGCGGCAGGGTTGACTTCTGACGACATTGCAAAACTTCCACCGTTCAAAATGTCTTCGGAAAAAATAGGCGGACTTACCCACAAGGCAGTTTCCTTCATCGGCGGTGAAGAACACGGAATTGAAGACGGACTTCCAGTTTTCCTTGGAGCCCCTGATTTTGTTGCCGCCCTTGTAGGAACAGCAACAGTAGAAGAAAACACAATATGCGACAGGGCAGGTTCAAGCGAAGGAATAAACTTCTGTACAAAGGAACCTCTCTACGGAGACAACATCAGGACCCTTCCATCAATTGTTCCGGGGCTTTGGAATGCAAGCGTTCTTCTTCCAGACAGCGGTTCAAAGTTTGCAGCCTTCAAGCAGAAGATTGACCGAGAACTTGGTGAGTCCGTAGACTACAACGACCTTCTGGACAGAATGATCGACAGCGACGGATCAAGTGCTGCATTGGATCAGGGGAAATACCTTTTGATTCAGACTGCCCTTGATGTAAAGAGCGCCATCGAAACTTTAAGGAAAGCTGCTTTTGAAAAGGGACTTCCTTTCCCTGACAAGATGACCATTACAGGTGGCCAGGCAAGCAACGACAAGAGAAACCAGATGAAAGCCGACATTACCGGAATAAAGATTCAGGTGCCTTCATGCTCGGACAGCGAACTTCTCGGTGATGCGGCAATGGCTTTGGCCGGCATGGGTGTTTTCGGTTCAATCCAGGAAGCTTCTAAAAAACTTTTCAGTGCGGGAAAACTTTTTGTTCCGGCAGTAGAAGAATAGAAAATGGAAAAGTTCAACCTTCCCCAAAATCCAACGACCCTTATTTTTGACATAGACGGAACTTTGTACACAAGCGCAGAATTCGTTCAGGAACAGATTGATGTTCAGATCCGCCATTGGGCTGACATAAACGGAATGACACATGAAGAGGCAAGGAAGAAAATTGCCGGCTTTAGGAAAAAATATGCCGCTGAAAACGACGGAAAGAAAATCAGCCTTGGAAATGTATTCTTGAATTTTGGCGTTGACATCGACACAAGCATCCGGTGGAGAATTGAACTTTTAAAGCCTGAAAACTTTTTGAAGCCAAACGAAGAATTAAAAACAGCACTTGAAAAAGCCTCAGAAAAATTCACCCTCATTGCAGTAACAAACAATCCGGTGGAAGCCGCAAGAAAAACACTGGCAGTCCTTGGACTTGATAAAATAATTCCAGAAATCATCGGACTTGATACCTGCAGAAAATCAAAGCCTGCAAAGGAAATCCTGGACATTGCACTGGAACGCACTGGGGCAAAAGCAGAAGAATGCATTTCCATTGGAGACCGCTACGACATAGACCTTTCGCTCCCCGTCAAGATGGGAATGGGCGGAGTCCTTGTAAACGGCGCGGAAGAAGTAATAGAATTTCTTGAGACCTTGTAGTATACATGGATCGCCACGCTTTGCTCGCAATGACGAAAGGTTTACTCGTCATTGCGAGGAGGACAACCGTCCGACGAAGCAATCCACATTTGAATAAAAGTCACCTGCAATTAAAACGAAATTCCCATAACGGTAATTTATTATTTTTAAACTCAATCTTTATTGACTTAAAATATTTCTATTGGTAGAACGGAATCACCAGAGGATATTTATGTCAGAGACGAAACAGATTGATGTAACAAACACACCCCTCATTAAAATTGCATACCCTATCATAATTGAAAACCTTCTCTTCCTTGCCTTTTCAAGCGTAGACATTTTCATGCTGTCAGGTTATTCTGACAGCGCCGTTGCAGCCGTTGGACTTGTAACACAGTACACCTGGTTCCTCATTACCTTCATGCAGGTAATTCCAAGCGGTGCAACAATTTCCCTTACAAACCTTTTAGGAGGGAAACAGTTCGACCGCGCAAAGTCCCTTTCCAGAACGTGTCTCCAGATGATCATTTTCTTTGCCTTTGTCATTGGAATGACATTTGCCTTTGCGGTTCCACAGATTCTAAAGCACTACACTCTTGAAGACGATGTACGCCAGTATGCAAGCGAATACATTTTCATCTATGCCATATTCTCCGTTTTCTGCGGAATTTCAATGATTCAGTCTACAATCTTGAGAAGCTACGGCCACACAAGAACACCAATGATCGTAAACGCCTGCGCAAACTCCGTTAACATTATTGGAAATGCCATCGCCCTTTACGGATGGTTTGGTCTCCCTGTATTCGGTGTAAAAGGTGTTGCCGTTGCTACAGTTTCTGCACAGGCAATTGGAGCAATAATCCTTTCCATAAAAGTTTTCAGCCTCAAGGATACAAAATACAAAGTCAATGCGCCTCTTAACATCAATGTTGCAGAATGGAAGCAGATTTTAAAAATCGGAGTTCCTACTGCAGGAGAAAGCGTTTCCTGGAACCTTTCACAGATGGCAGTAATGGTTTTGATTTCCTCTCACGGAACCGCATCAATTGCTGCCTTCACTTACTTTGGCACGATCTTAAGGTTCATCTACATGATTGCAATTTCCATTGGAAATGCGGCACAAATTAAAACAGGGCACTACTGCGGTGCGAAACTCCACGAAACTGCATACAAAAAAGTTTTTGGGTATATTGCGGCTGGAACCGCATTCAGCCTGAGCCTTGCACTGGTAATATTTATTCTTCGCAGGCAGATGGTCGGCATTTTCACAAGGGACTACGAAATAAAATACATTCTCCTTTCAATTATGCCCCTGGCCTTTTTCCTTGAAACAGGAAGAGCCGTAAATGTAATTGCAATTCCATCCCTCATGGCTTCAGGAGACATTCACTTTCCGGTAAAGGCCGGTATATTTTCCAACTGGTGCATTTCATTCGGTCTTGCATGGCTTTTCAGCAGGACATTGGGAATGGGATTCTTTGGCATCATTGTAGCCATGGCCTGCGACGAATGCTTCAGAGCCTGCCTCATGATCATCAGATGGAAGTCAAAAGTATGGATGACAAAATCGGCAATATAAAATAAAATGGTTTCAACAAATGGGGGAGCTGGCACAAAGCCGGCTGAGAGTAGGTTGTCAACCTTGACCCTTTGAACCTGTCCGGATAATACCGGCGTAGGGAGAACATTATGAACAAATCAACCCTTCTTGCAGAAGTGAATTCTGCCTTGGAGACGGTGCGCAAAACAAACCCACTTGCACCGTCAATCACAAACACAGTAACAATCAATTTCGTTGCAAACGCACAGCTTGCCTGCGGTGGATCTGCCGCCATGGTCTATCTTGCAGACGAAGGCGAAATGATGGCAAAGGCAAGCAAGTCCATGTACATCAACATGGGAACCCAATTCACCTGCTATCCTGAAACATTGCCGCGTACAGCAAAGGCCTGTGTGGAATGCAACAACAGCTGGGTTCTTGATCCTGTTGGAATCGGCATCGGTGAACAGCGCACAGACCTTCTGAAGAAGTTCAAGGAAACAAAGCCAAAGATCATCCGTGCCAACGCAAGCGAAGTAATCGCCCTTGCCTCCCTTTGGGAACTTACGGAGAAAAAAGAAAGCGGAGTTCGCGGTGTGGACAGCACTGACGAAGTTCTTTCTGCAAAAAATGCTGCCATTGCCCTTGCAAAATATACAGGCGGTGCAGTTACAGTCAGCGGAAAAGTTGACCTTGTTACCGACGGAACTACAAATGTACTCTGCCACGGCGGTTCAGAATATCTTCCAATGATTACGGGTGCAGGCTGTTCCCTTGGCGGCGTATGTGCAGTCTACGGAAATGCTGCAAGACCATTCATTGCAGCCCTTACAGCAACAGTTCTTTACAACGAAGCTTCAATGAAGGCCGAAAAGAAATCAAAGGGACCTGGAACTTTCCAACCAAAGTTTCTTGACCAGCTCTATCAGATTTCTTCAAAGGGAATAAAAAACACAAACATCGAAATAATCTAACATCTGGAGTTTTAATATGAATACATTGATTGCAGTTGCAATTGCACCTTTTGGTGTTGGAGACGAACTTTCATCTTATGTAGCAGAAGCCTGCAAAGTGATTGCAGCATCCGGACTCAAATACAAAACCTGTTCCATGTTCACAGAAATCGAAGGTGAATGGGATGAAGTAATGAAGTGCGTAAAGGATGCAACCATGGTCCTTGCAGAAAAAGGAATCCGCACTGAGGTAATCCTCAAGGCAGACATCCGCCCGGGCTACACAAATACAATGGACGGAAAAATCCAGCGCCTTAATGAACAGCTTGAAAAATAGGAACATTCGACAGATGAAAAAAGAAGATTTGCTTTTATACGGAATCACAGACAGATACTGGCTTAATGGCCGCAGGCTTGCAGACGATGTTGAACTTGCACTCAAGGGCGGAACAACAATGCTGCAGCTCCGCGAAAAAGATCTGGATGAAGAAAATTTTTACAGGGAAGCTGTAGAACTCAAAGCCCTCTGTAAAAAATACAATGTGCCATTCATCATCAACGACAATGTGGAACTTGCAAAAAAAGTTGATGCAGACGGCGTTCACGTTGGACAGAACGACATGGCAGCCCAGGATGTGCGCGCTCTTATTGGACCGGATAAAATTCTTGGAGTTTCAACACAGACAGTGGAAGAAGCAATACTTGCAGAAAAAATGGGAGCCGACTATCTAGGTGTTGGTGCCGTATTCCCTACAGGATCAAAGGATGACTGCTGGGTACTTTCCCATGACCTTTGCAAGGAAATCTGTGCTGCAGTAAAGATTCCTGTTGTTGCAATCGGCGGAATAAAAAAAGAAAACATCAAAGAACTTAAGGACCTCGGTTTTGCCGGCTTCAGCGTAATCAGCGCCATCTTTGCTCAAAAGGATATTGAAGGCTCATGCAAGAAACTTCTTGCAGAAACAAAGGAAATCATAGGCTGATGAAAGGTGCAATCTTTGATGTGGACGGAACAATTCTTGACACCATGCCCATGTGGGCTACCCTTGCACAGGATTACCTGAAGACAAAAGGTGTCAATGCATCAAACGAAATCAACATCAGGATGCTTTCCTTTACGGTTCCTCAGGCTGCCGTCTACATGAAGGAACAGTATGGACTTGAAATTACGCAAGAACAGATTGAATGCGAAATTCAGAAAATGGCGGAAGATTTCTATAGATTTACGGCACCATTGAAAGAAGGAATATTGGATGCAATTCAATTTCTTCATGAAGGAAAAATTCCAATGATTGTTGCTTCCAGCGGAATAAAAGAATTGATTGAGGCTGCTTTCGCAAGACTTGGAATTGAAAAATACTTTAGTGCAATTTTTACAGGTGACAAAAACAATCCCGAACTTTTCAACCTGTGCCTTTCATTTCTAAACGCACCGGCGGAAGAAGTCCTTGTATTTGAAGACGGAATACATGCCATAAAGACAGCAAAAGGAATCGGAATGAAGACCGTCCTCATAAAAGACATTCAGCTGAACTATGGGGAAATAAAGGAACTTTCAGACTACACACTTGAGGATGAAAAATGGAAACAGTTCTAACCATTGCAGGAAGCGATTCCATTGGCGGAGCAGGAATTCAGGCGGACATAAAAACCATTACCTGCAACGGTGCATACGCCATGAGTGCCATCACGGCAATGACTGCCCAGAATACACTTGGAGTAAAATCAATTCAGGAAAGCACTCCAGAATTTCTTGCAGACCAGATTGATGCTGTCTTTACAGACATCGTTCCCAATGCAGTAAAAATCGGCATGGTTTCAAACCCTGACCTCATAAAGGTAATTGCAGAAAAATTAAAATTTTACAGGGCAAAAAACATTGTCATCGATCCCGTAATGGTTGCAACAAGCGGAAGCAAATTGATTGCTGACAAGGCTGTTGAGACTTTGACCGAAGAACTTTTCCCAATTGCAACTTTAATCACGCCAAACATCCCGGAATCAGAAATCCTATGCGGAAACAAAATCACTTCGGAAGATGAAATGGTTCTTGCCGCAAAAGAAATTTCCACCCGCTACGGAATCAATGTTCTTGTAAAAGGAGGACACAGCATAAATGATGCAAACGATGTTCTCTACGGAAACAATGAATTTCTTTGGTTCACTTCGGAAAGAATCGAAAATGAAAATACACACGGAACTGGATGCACTTTATCAAGTGCCATTGCAACTTACCTTGCAAAAGGAAATCCACTTGAATGTGCAGTTCAGCTTGCAAAAAATTACATTACAGAATGCCTCAAAGCAGGACTTGATCTTGGTCACGGTTCAGGTCCCATGATGCACAACTATATTTTTTCAAACAACAGAAAATAAACCGGGAGAATAAAATGGAACAGTACACAACACAGATGGACGCTGCAAAACGTGGCATAGTTACAGAGCAGATGAAAATCGTTGCAGCAAAGGAAAAGATGAGCGTAGAAGAACTCATGCCTTTGGTAGCATCAGGAAAAGTTGCAATCTGTGCAAACAAGCACCACACCTGCCTTGATCCGGAAGGAGTTGGTTCAATGCTCAGGACAAAAATCAATGTTAACCTTGGAATCAGCCGCGATTGCAAGGACTACGACATTGAAATGAAAAAGGTAAATGCAGCCGTAGAAATGGGGGCTGAAGCCATAATGGACCTTTCAAGCCACGGAGATACAATTCCATTCCGCAGAAAGCTTACATCCGAATGCAAGGCAATGATCGGAACTGTTCCTGTATATGACAGCGTAATCCACTACAAGAGGGATCTTGCAACTTTGACTGCAAAGGACTTCATCGATGTAGTTCGCCTCCACGCAGAAGACGGCGTTGACTTCGTTACCCTCCACTGCGGAATTACACGCCATACCATCGACCAGATCAAAAAGCACAAGCGCAAGATGAACATCGTCAGTCGCGGCGGATCCCTTGTTTTTGCATGGATGAGCATGACTGGAAATGAAAATCCATTCTATGAATACTACGATGAAATCCTTGAAATCTGCCGTGAACATGATGTAACAATTTCTTTGGGAGATGCTTGCCGCCCAGGATGCCTTGCAGATGCTTCAGATGTTTGCCAGATAGAAGAACTTGTTCGCCTTGGAGAACTTACAAAACGCGCATGGGCAAAGGATGTTCAGGTAATGGTTGAAGGACCTGGACACATGCCGATGGATCAGATTGCAGCCAACATGAAAATTCAGCAGACCATCTGCATGGGTGCACCATTCTATGTACTTGGCCCTTTGGTTACAGACATTGCACCTGGATACGACCACATTACTTCTGCCATCGGTGGAGCAATTGCCGCCCAGAATGGAGCCGCCTTCCTCTGCTATGTAACTCCAGCAGAACATCTTGCCCTTCCAAATGTAGACGATGTAAAGCAGGGAATCATAGCAAGCAAGATTGCAGCCCACGCAGCAGACATAGCAAAGGGTGTAAAGGGAGCAATGGACATAGACAACAAGATGGCCGATGCAAGACGCAGGCTTGACTGGGATGCCCAGTGGGAATGCTCCCTGGATCCTGAGACCGCAAAAGCAATCCGCGACAGCCGTGCCCCGGAACACGACGACACCTGTTCAATGTGCGGAAAATTCTGTGCCGTAAGAAGCATGAACAAGGCCCTTGCAGGGGAGCATGTAGACATTCTTTAATAGGGGTCTGTCCCCTTTATCACAGATTGCCACGCCTGTTTCCAGGCTCGCAATGACGCGAATGCCGGAATGCCGGGGTCTGTCCCCTCGATTCAATAAAACTACATACATATCAAAAAAGCCCCAGGCTAATCACCTGGGGCTCATAATCTTTATTAAATTAAAGTAAATTACCACAGGCAGAGCCTGTGGATTTCTTTTGGTATTAAATTTTAATTAAACTATTCAAACACCTTCATTATTTCTTCAATCAGTGTAGGGAAATACCATTCACAAGTATTGCGATTTAAGAAACCGAAGCGTTCTGATTCATCTGGATTCTTTAGTGAGTTGTTGTCCCAAAGCACACAGCAGATGTTGTATTTTTTTGCACCGCCAACATAACACCTTATCCATTCTTCACGGTCAGCAATATTGTCTTTGTTTGTTGCCCCATATTCACCCATTACAACAGGAACGCCTTTTGAAATGAATTTATCATTCAAAGCCTTGAACATCTGTTCAAGTTCTGCCTTATGACCACCAGTAAACTTTGACGAACCACCGTCCTTGTTCTTCTGCATTGCAAAACTGTAAGGAGCATAGGCATGTGTAGAAAGAGCCAGACGTTTTGAAGAATCAACAGGAAGCCTGAATTCCTTAGCAATGGCAGCTCCAGGGGCGGCAGCAATGGAAGGAACCATAATGAGTCTCTTTTCGTTAGCAGCACCGCTTGCCCTTATTGTATCAACAGCCTTCTGGTTAAGATTGTTGATGCAGTTCATCGCTTCCTTACACTTATCGCAGGTATTAGTAAAATTCCATTCGTGTGGATAATACCTCAGGCGAGGTTCATTGAGAGTTTCAAAGACAAGGTCATTTTCAGAATAATCCTTGAACTGTGTACTAACTTGTTCCCAAACACGAACAACGAATTTTTCAGATTCTGCGTAGCATTTGTCAGAAGGATAAAAACCACGTCCATATTTGAATCCAGTTTCCGTAAAGGAATTATCGTGATGAATATTGATGATTACAATAAGCCCGTCTTCGATGGCATAATCCACAAACCGCTTCACTTTCGCCATCCATGCTGGATCGATGGTGTATTCCTTGTCGCAAATATGATTTGACCAGCTGACAGGAATGCGCACGCATTTAAATCCTGCCTTTGCAAGAGCATCAAAAATCTCTTTCTTGGGCTCAGGCATTCCCCAACTTGTAACAGAGCTTACTCCTGCATTCTGACCACTGAAGCGGTCAATATTGTTTGTTGCATCAAATGTGTTGCCCAGATTCCATCCAGTCTTCATAGCCTTAACCTGCTCCGCAGCAAATATATCCATCTTGACGATTCCAGTCCCCTTAAGGAAAGGAACGCCATATTCAGACTTTGGCTTGGCAGAAACATCACATGCAAAAGAAAGCAAGGCAGCCCATATGAGAGCACCTGCAAAAGTTTTAAATGAATATTTTCTCATATTCTAAATTATATCCTATAACTGAAAATTTGCCACAACTATAATCTTTTATATTACATAAAGTTTTTTATGTTCATTTTCAAAGGGGTCTGTCCCCTCAGTTCTTTTAAACTTAAAATTCTTATGCTTTTCAAAAACTATTTTTATACAAAAAATATTTATCCATTTTCACAAATTTTTTGTATTTAAAGAATTAAAATAATAGTCCGTTTTATTTTTCACCCTTATTCTTTCATTAAGAAAAAAACAAAATGTGGTTTCGCGGAGGAATATTATGAAACTTAACAAGATTATGAAAAAGACAGTACTTGCAACAATGGCAGTACTTATGGCAGCAGCACTCTCATTCACAGGATGTTCGAATGGTGATGATGATCCAACACCAGGATCAACACCTACAGGCTCAGATGACAACGTTCTTTTTGAAATTGATTTCAGCAAAGTAGCAGATGAACAGGGAGTCGCTACAGCTTTCGAAGATGTATATTATTGTTCAGATAATACTGTAGTTGACGGAGCATTGAAAGTACAAAAAAACGCAGAATGGGGGGCAATTGAGTTATACTCAAAAGTTGTGGATGAGCTAGTTTAAAATAGAAAAAGAGATTGAA
>SAMEA3663296__coassemble_121_pt1 | contig 43078 bp, 38 predicted proteins | sample SAMEA3663296__metabat2_low_PE_018 | metagenome-assembled genome bin SAMEA3663296 (sample SAMEA3663296) | pig gut metagenome | biome: pig gut; feature: pig-associated habitat; material: faeces | place: China | collected 2013
CCGTGCGAACATTAAATTAAATTCCGTAGACTTCCTTCTTGTGCCTTGTGCCTATTTGCCTCAAGGCTTCTGCAAGGGGAACTGCTGGATTTTCTTCCCTGAAATTTTTCAGGTCCACACTGAACCTGCCCATGGAAAAATGATTCAGAAGGAAAACATTTTCCCACATTGGACTTTCACCGTAAGCTTCCTTAAGCCTGTCCTTGTATCCAAGGAATACTCCGCCCTTTTTAAGCTCGCTGTGTCCCACAAGCCAAAGCTGGGTGTCCACCCCAAGACCAATATGAAGCCTTGCAGTAATTTCCGCGCACTTAAGCTGGCTCTGCTCAATAAGGTTTTTTATTTCCTCGCCGCCTTCTTTTGCCAGGTCCTTCAGCTGCTTTGTCTTTGCCGTATGAACCGGAGTCTTGTTCATGATGACGGTCTTTTTTCGGAAATCCATGTTGAGCTCGGGATTTTTTTTGAAGAAATTTTCCGCAACAATGCCGCTTTTGCCCACAAAATATCGGTTGTTTTTTGCAAGCTGCTCGTCCTTGCCGGGATTGTCTCCTATTACAATCAGGTTGATTTCGTCTTCTTTCTTAATGTCGTCGTAAGCCCTGTTGAACACCACGCTTGTTTCAACATTGTAATCTGTACCCGCAAGATTCTTCTGCAACGGTAACAGTTTTGGTGCCAGCTGCCCCCATTCTTCACAAAGGAATCTGTACTCATCCCTGAAGGTGACAAAAGCCTTCCACTGTTCATCTGTCATAAAATCTGTCTCCCTATAGACAAAATAATGGGTACAGAACCTGCACCCATAAAATCACATTAAACGCCTGTTTCTACCATCACAAGTCTGTCACACGGATTGGAAAATCTAGCGATTTTTCTCTAGGCTATACTTTTTCTTTCCTGGCATTAACGAATAGCCTTTGCTGTTCGTTTGTGCGGAAGTTACGAAAGGTATAGATTACTAGTGACTCAAAGCTTCCGCACATCCCCATTCTGCATAGTAGGCATCAATGTCTTTCATCAGTTCATCTGTAAGAACCGTACCCTTCAATACCTCTGTAACTTCCTTCATTGTTACGATGGCACGGGCTGGGAAACCGTATTTTTCCGTAATTGTATCAAGGGCGCTCTTTGTGCAGTCTGCCGAAGCCTTTTCCATTCTGTTGAGGGAAACCATTTCGCCCACAACTGTCACCTTTGCCTGGCCCGTTACGATTGGATATGTTTCTTCAATAGATTTTCCGGAAGTTGTAACATCCTCGATGATTACAACCCTGTCGCCGTCCTTGAGTTCAGATCCCAGGATTGCCCCCTTGTCTGCACCGTGATCCTTTACTTCCTTGCGGTTTGAACAGTAGCGGATTTCCTTGCCGTAGAGCTTCTGGTAGGCAATTACTGTTGTTACGGCAAGAGGAATGCCCTTGTAGGCGGGTCCAAAAAGAACGTCAAAATCATCGCCGAAGTTTGCGTGGATTGCCTGTGCATAGTATTCACCGAGCTTTGCAAGCTGGCTGCCTGTAACATATGCTCCCGCATTCATAAAGAAAGGAGATTTTCTTCCGCTCTTGAGAGTAAACGAACCGAACTTCAAAACCTGGCTCTGAACCATAAAATCAATAAAATCTTTCTTGTACTGTTCCATGGCCATAGTGTATCACTTTTTCACCTCCATTGCGAGCGTTCTCTACATTGCAACCGCACTTCGCCTTCTTCGTCATTGCGAGTAGCGTATAAACGAAGCAATCCATCCGCCCCCTAGTGACTAACATGACACAAAACGATAGAATGTCAGACATAATTTAGGGAGGTTTCTTTATGAAAAAGACACTTTTTACTATTGCAGCAGCTATTTTTTCAACAGCTCTTTCTGCACAGGTTCTTCCTTCACCACAGATGAAGAACACACTCTGGACAGGCTTTGGAGATTCTTTTGCAGGTGACACTGTACTCTACGGTTTTACCGACACAATGCAGGCCCGTTTTGACAAGAATAACTTTGTCATAGAAGGAATGCTCAATACAAGTTTCCTTGCAAACTACGATTACTTCGGAAAGCTTGATAACTTTGTTTTCGGAACATCTAATCAGAATGCCCTCAACCTTCACTACGGAAGAAGGTCCGACGGGAACGGAAGATCAAGTGAAAACACAAACTATTATTCCAACTATGATAATTCAGTAAATTCGCAGAACACTATCCAGGATTCCTACTACGTTAACTTCCTCTACCACATCAACGACAATTTTGATGTAGGTATCGGAACTAAACTCAACTGGCAGGTAGGACCTTGCCCCCGCTACGGAGCATGGCTCTTTGAACCTGGTGCACACTCTCGCCAGGGCGGATTCTCTACAGCATACGACGACAGAGCCGGCGTATGGGCTAAGACTTCATCAGAAAATGTAGGTTCTTACAAATTCTATGTTGACGCTCCAGGTTCTGCTGATGTTGTTGGTTTCGTTCCATTCGCAAACAAATATGCAAAGCGTGCCCTCGGATTCCGCTTCAAGACATCAAAGAAGGACAAGGTTGGCCTTGAATTCGGCCTTGCAATTCCTAACGGATTTAATACAGACGATCCAGCCGTCAACGCCGCTGCTAGAATTGCTCCTTGTGACTGGCTTGCTTTCAGTACAGTTCTTGAAGGTGCCTTCGACCAGAAGGCAAATTTCTATTCAGGCGCTACAATCGGCATGAAGAATTTTATAATCGACGCATACATTGCAGCAGACAGCCTCTTCTCTGATGCAAAGAATGACGAAGCTTACGGACTTGGAGCTTCGGTCACATTCATCATTCCATCAACAGACATTACTTTGAGACCTGAATTAGGGCTCAACTTCTTTGAAAACGACAACTACTCAACATCGTTCTACACAGGCTGTGAATTTGACCTTCCTATCACAAAGGAATTCTCAATTAACATGTGGGGTTCTTTTGCATCAGGTTCAAAGGACAAGAGATGGAGTGATAATCCTGCAACTGACGACTGGGACGGCGGTAAAATCTTCAACTTCAAGCCAGGCATTAAGTTCATATACTCAAGCCACACAACATTTGATGTTTATGTTAACCTTGAAAGCCGCACTGCATTTGACGGAACCAACAGAAAGTGCTGGTCAAGCGGTTTCTTCATGACATACGTTTTCTAATCTGAATTTCATTTTTTGAAATATTAAGGACCTGAAAATTCAAAAGATCTTCAGGTCCTTTTTTATATCCTGCCTCCGGTTGCATTGTTCACCTGTATTTCAAATTCTACTTCAAGATTTTTCCTGAGTGGCTTGTACAGGGCTTTCTCCTCAATTTTTAGAAAGGCAGTTCGGCTTATGTTTTTTGCCCCGTAACGGGCAATGTTATCCGTATAGCTCTGGCTGTCTACAATCATTCCCCCGCATTCAATGAAAGCTTTCATAAAAAGAATGAAGGCGCTTTTGGAACTGTCCGTAGCCTTTGTAAACATGCTTTCCCCGCAGAAAACGCTTCCTATGAGGACCCCGTAAAATCCTCCTACAAGTTCATCATCCTTCCAGACTTCAAAACTGTGGGCATAACCTTCTTCATGGAATTTGCTGTAGGCTTCTATCATCATGTTTCCTATCCAGGTTCCATTCTGCCCTTTTCGACTTTGTCTTGCGCACTCAATCATTACCTGAGTAAAAGCCTTGTCCATGGTGTATGTATAGGGAGTGTGCTTCAGGAATTTTGCTGCGCTTTTCGGAATGTGAAAATCCCGGGGCATAAGGACAAACCTTGGGTCAGTTGAATGCCAGACTACGGGTTCCCCATCATCTTCGCTGAACCATGGGAAAACTCCCTGCATGTAAGCCGAATACAAAAGCTGCAAATCCATGTCTTCCGTTACTGCACAGATGGAATCGCCGTATTCCGCGTATAAAGTTCCGGGCTGTGGAAATTCATAGATTACGGTTGGATCTACGAGACCACATGGCATTTAAGCCCTCCCTTTTCTACCACTACTTCAACCTTACCACCGTTAGTCAGCTTACCGAACAGCAGTTCGTCAATTAATGGCGAAGCTATCTTTTCTTCTGCATAGCGCTGGATGTTTCTTGCACCGAATTCCGCACTCATGCCCTGTTCAGCAATGAAATCGTAAACTTCCTGGGATGCAGTAAAGGAAATCTTCTTTGATTCAAGGCGTTTTGCAATGGCACCAACGGCTTTACAGGCTATTCTTACGGCAATATCCTTGCCAAGGCGCTCAAAGTATACGATTTTGTCCAATCTGTTCCTAAATTCTGGAGTAAAAGTCTTTTCAACTGCATCCTTAAGTACAAAACGGTCGTTAGTTAGCATGTCTCCTGAACCGCTGAAACCAACTGAATTCCTGCCCATATCCCTTGCACCGCAGTTGCTCGTAAAGATTATGAGGCAATTCCTGAAGTCCGCCTTGCGCCCCTGGCTGTCAGTCAAAGTTCCGTAATCAAGGACCTGAAGAAGAGTGTTGTATATGTCACTGTGGGCCTTTTCGATTTCATCAAAGAGGATTACCGCATGGTTTTCCTTTCTTACGGCTTCAGTAAGGACACCGCCGTTTTCATAGCCTACATAGCCCGGTGCAGAACCAATAAGCCGGCTGATGGAATAGGATTCCTGATATTCGCTCATGTCAAAGCGAAGGAGCTTTACACCTAGTTTTTCCGCAAGAACCTTTGCAAGTTCAGTCTTACCGACTCCAGTTGGCCCAACAAAAAGAAAGCTTGCCTCAGGCTTTTCCAAATTGCGGAATCCTGCCCTCGCCTTCTTTACTGCACTGCATACAGCTTCAACTGCGACATCCTGACCGAATACTTCCGCCTTTATCTTCTGGTCAAAATTACGGAGGTTTTCCTTTTCTTTTCCGCTGATGGTTTCAAGAGGAACCTTTGCTGCCCTTGAAACCACATGGCGGATTTCATTTACCGTTACCCTGCTCTTTCCGTGGAGTCGTGCGTATACACCGCTTTCATCAATTACATCGATAGCCTTGTCCGGAAGCCTTTTGTCATTGAAAAAGCGAACGGAAAGATCCACCGCCTGGGCAAGGCATTCAGGTGAATACTTTACCTTATGGAATTCCTCGTACTTTGGAAGAATGCCCTTTAGGATTTTTATGCTTTCATCACGGGTCGGTTCAAGAATATCTATCTTCTGGAATCTTCTGGCAAGTGCCCTGTCCTTTTCAAAAGTCTTTGTATACTCTTCAAAAGTTGTTGAACCAATGCAGCGGAGATTACCCTTTGACAATGCAGGCTTAAGAATGTTTGCGGCATCAAGGCTTCCACTGGAATTGTTGCCTGATCCAGCACCTATCATAGTGTGTATTTCGTCAATGAAGAGAATAGCCTTCGGTTTTTTCTGAAGGGATTCCACCAGTTTCTTTATTCGCTTTTCAAAGTCTCCGCGGAATTTTGTTCCTGCTACAAGAGAACTCATTTCGACGGAATAGATTTCCGCATCCTTAAGATAATCGGGAACATTGCCCTCTGCTATACGCTGTGCAAGTCCTTCCGTAATTGATGTTTTTCCAACACCTGCATCACCAACATGGAGGGGATTATTTTTTGTCCTGCGGCAAAGGATTTCAATGGTCCTTTCTATTTCTTCATTGCGTCCTACAAGCTTGTCCAGCTTTCCTTCTTTTGCCAAGTCTGTAAGGTTTACGGCATAGGAATCCAAAGGATCCTGCGTACTCTTTTCCACTGCAGCGGCGGCTTCTTCTGCAAGCTGCTCAAAATTCATTTTTGAAAGATCAAAGAATTCAGGATGATTAAGTTCAAACTGACGGGCAGCCAAAAGGAATTCCATGTTGATGCCGTTATTTTTCATCATGTAGGAAGCATGAAGCCTTTTGTCTGTCACCATTGAAAACAGATAGTGGTACAATGAGACTTCATTTGACTTTTCTTCTTTTGCAAATGCTTCTGCCTTGGCTAGAACTTCGTCAAACAAAACGCTGTGGGGAATTTCGTCCTCTTCTTCGTATTTTCTTTTTCCCGTTGGATTGTATTCCTCAAGATATTCGAGGACATCTTTTTCCAGGGATGCAAGGTTTATATCCGGATTTATTGCAAAATGATTGATTGTCGCGCTGTCCAGCATGCAGAAAAGGACAAGCTCCGGAGTTGCATATTCAAGACCTCTTTCATAGACAACATCTTCCGCCTGCTCCAGGAAGCTGCTGAGTTCTTCTGATAATTCCATTAATCTTCTTCCACCGTAATCTGTAAGGGAAATCCCTGGGCCCTTGCCTTGTTCTGTGCAGAACGGGCCTTTGTTGCCGCAATGTCATAGGGATAGACTCCGGCAACCCCCTTGCCGGACTTGTGAATCTTAAGCATGACGGCACTTGCTTCTTCAAAGGTTTTGTTAAAGTCGTCCATCAAAACTTCAACTACGAATTCCATGGTCGTGTAGTCGTCGTTAAAAAACAGAACTTTGTACTGAGGAGGTACATCGAATTCCACTTGGACATCTGAATCTGTCTGGTCCGAAAACTTGGTGTTGCTAGCCATAATTAATAAATATATAGAAAATTTATGCCTTGTTGGCAATCCACTGACCGATCTTAACGCGGTATTCGCCGTCCTTAAGACCTTCTTCAATTTCTGGTAAAAGCTGAACCTTTCCTTTTTCAAACAGAAGGGCAATTGTAGAACCGTGCAGGTCAAAGTAGCCTTTTTCTTCGCCTTTCTTTACGGCACAGTTTTCGTGGTGGTTGATGATTCCGCCAACACTAAAGGCACCGATTTCCACGGAAGCAATATGGCCGAAATTTTCTGTATGAAGGATATTCCAGCTGCGCCTGTTTAATGTAAATACCTTGCACTTTTCCAAAGCCAATGGCTGAACGCAGTAGAGCTTTCCCTTGATGAAGTGATTGCTTTCAACTGTTGCATTGTCGCAGAAAATGTAGCGGTGGTAATCCGTTGCACAAAGGCGGAATACAAGGCACTTTCCTCCGATGAATCTTTTTCCGGTTTCTTCATTCTGGAAAAAATCCGTAAGGCTGTAGTCTGCACCCTTGATGCGGAAAGTGCTGTCTTCGTTTATGTCGTAGGCAGTCAAAAGGCTGTCGCATGGACTGATGAAATGTGAAGGATCGGAATCAAAGGAAACCGTCTCTTTCTTGCGTGTAAAGAAGTCATTGAAGGAACGGAATTTCCTTCCTTTCCATTCATCCATATTGATTCCATTCTTCTTTATGAAAGGCTTGATTGCAGGAATGGAAAGAGGCGTGCGCAAAAAAAGACCAAGAAGGGCAGGTGTCCTTAAAGCAAGAATAATTTCAAGAAGCACTCTGCCTGGTTTTGTTCCGTAAAGGAAGAGGGTCGATTTGTCGTTTGGTTCTTTCTTCATAGTGAGCCTATTAACAGCAGACAATGAGGGCAACTATTTCTGCAATGCCTACACAGATGAGAACGATTTTACCCAGAAGGTTAGGCTTAACGAGCTTGAACGGACTGATAAAGGCAATTCCACAGACAATGAGGATGCCTGCTCCAACATATTCGCTGAAAGGCCTTCTTACTACGCTGCAGATATCATAGATTGCAGGAATGATGAGGGCAATGGAAGTAACAGGAAGCCCTTTGTAAATGTGGCGTTCTTCTGTAGTAACCTTCTGGCGTTCTGCTTCGTCAACATTAAAGAATGCCAGGCGAATGAGTGCACAGAGAAGATAGCAGGCACAGATTGCAGTCACGATGTTATGTACCGGTGGAAGTGGTCCAAACTTAAGCCTTGAACCTTCGCGGCCAAGTTCGTATACGATCATTGCAGGAAGAACCCCGTAGCAGATAAGGTCGCTCATGGAGTCAATCTGGATTCCAAAGCCCTTCTGAAAGTCGGTACGGTCTTTTTTTGTAGAAGCAACTTTTCCATCGAACATGTCGAGAACACCCGATGCCATAAGGCAAAGAAGAGCAGCCTTGAAATTTCCGTCAAGAACGTAGCTGATGCCCACAAAGGAAATGATCATAGCCACATAAGTCATCCAAACTGTGTAATTGTAAACACCTAACATATTTATCCCCTAAATTTCCTACACTGTTTTTCCAAGGTATCCAAAAATCAGGCTGTAAGCCAGAATGGTCCAGGGTTTTGCGGTCAGTATAATAATCATGAACCTTTTGTACGACAAATGAGTAAGCCCTGAGAAATAGCACAAAAAGTCATCCGGCGAAAAAGGAAAGGTGATTGCCACCCAAAGGAAAAGCGAATAGTTCTTCCTGTTCCTGTTAAGCCATTTTATACATTTATTGTAATGTTTCTCCCCCATGAGAGAACTTACAAATGAAACCCCAAATTTGCGGGACAATGTGAAAGCAAGGAGTGAACCTGTACAGATACCGATGTAACTGCAGATAAACCCTTTCACCGTTCCAAACAAGGTAGCACCTACAATACAGCCAAGAGCACCCGGGATGACCGTATATACTACCTTTATGCACTGGAAGAAAGTTAAGATGAGGGGACCGTAAATTCCAAAGGACGCTATATATTCCTGAAGATTTTCCTCAGACTTAAAGCGTCCCTGAGAATATTCATAGACAAAAAATGCAGTCATGGCAATGAAACCTACTGCAAAGACAACTGTAAGCAAGGTCTTTACTTTTTTGCCTGAAGATACCGCCTTCTCATTTTCTTCCATAATTGAATTATTTTAACACATTTTGGAATAAATATATAGATGTCAATGAGCATTGTGGCTTTTTTACTTATTTTCTGATTTTCCTTCAAGGAATGGGCGGGCTACCTTCACCTGGAAGAAATCAACGAGAGGTCCCATGAAGAAAGCGGTGATGATGGTACCGATTCCCACAACTGCCTGGATTCCATCGATTTTCTTTGTGGCAAGAAGGAATAGTCCAACACCGGCAACAACGCAGATTACATCAGTAATGATTCTGATAAACTTAAACTGCCAGATGTGCCAGGTGTTTGAAATGATGAGGGCAACTGCATCGTAGGTTGAAACGCCAAGGTCAGCAGTGATGTAGAAAGATGATGCAAAGCAGATTACGCCGATGCCTATCAAAAGGAAAATTGCACGGAGGTAAAGGGCAGGGGCAGGGAAGAAGTGCTGCAATGTTTCAAGGGAGAACTGTGCAACATATCCAAGAAGGAACAGGTTGATGAATGTTGCAAGGCCAATGTAGTGGCGGTCAAAAACAAGGCTGAACAAAAGAAGGATTATATTTACGATTACATAGAGGGTTCCAAACTTTATTGGAATCAAGACATCAAGACCTGCCATAAGGGACTGGAAAGGGTCAACGCCAAAGAATGCATGCTTGAAAAACCCTACTGCAATCCCGCAGATAAGAACACCGATGGCGCTCATGAGGCACCTCTTTACAAAATGATCCTTGTTGAAAATATTCATTGTATGCTCCTTGTCATTCCGAACCATATCCGAAATCTGTGTCATTTGTTTATTGAGACCCCGAATCCATTTCAGGATGACAACTATTTATGATGCGGGATTTGCTTTTTGCCGTCAAGGATTTTAATCAATTAGAAAGAAAATTTAAAAATTCGTGTTCTAAAACTGAAGGAAGAACCAGCGGTAAATTGCATTAAGTCGTTCGTTCATAAGGCCCTTAATGATCTTCCTTATGCTGAAAAGCTTTAGTACATTATCGTAGTTTGCGTCGGCTGATATATAGAACAGAATGTCATCGCCAAGATCAGTAACATGAATGTTTATTCGGAGATTTTCCACCTTGCAGGCATTCAATCCCAGAAGGCCAATATTACTTTTGTTCAGGATTGAAAGGTAAAGTTCATTTTCCGTCATCTCATATTCCAGAAGGAATTTCAAATTTCCAAGAAGACGGTCATGCTGGTAGCAGTAAAGGTTAAGTCCGTCGCAGTCTCTTGTCACCATATCTGGAATGTCCCTTGCTTTTTCCAGACCGCCAATGGTACTCACTTTTTTATAAAGTACCGACCCATTGGGATTTGAGTTGGAAAACCTGTAGCGCATGCCGCTCATTTTTGAAAGGGCAGTGAAGACTTCCGATATGTCCTCCATAGTAATTTGCTGAAGGCCCTTCTTTCCACAGGAAAGAACATCTCTTTTTGAAATCAGGTAGAGGAATTCTGCAGTGTAGGGTCTGTCTTCTTTTTCTATTCTTCTGGAAAATATTTTTTTCCTGTAAATGCAATCCGGTACAAGTAGAAGTCTTTCATCCTCTTCATCATGAATTACACTTACAAAGCGTTCCTGCTTCAACTCGTCAATAAATTCTTCAGGAGCAACATCTTCTAACGATAGGGCAAATAGTCCTGAACAGAAGATAAAAGCTAAGGGCACCAGGGTAAAAAGCTTTTTCATCATGGTAGTCATACTAGCATATAAAAATGTTTTATTATACTTTTCTTCATGTCTATATTCCATTTATCAAACAATATTATTTAAAGGAACAAAATGAGTTGGCTGCGGAAGATGTCTTGACCACGCAGAAATAATCGGTCTTGGAACACGCAGCTATGAACTTAAAAAGATATATAAGTAAAATTTCGGATTTACTTTATATTAAGCACCACAAAGGGGCAGTCTGATTTTTTTAGGCTGCTCTTTTTATTGACATCTGTACTCTTCTATAATAGTATTTGTATTGTAATCATTACAATTTAATTACACACAATTCGGAGGTAACATTTATGAAAAAATGGAGATGTAAGGTTTGCGGTTATGTTCACACAGGAGACAACGCACCGGAAGCATGCCCTCAGTGCAAGGCAAAAAATCCATGGTTAGAAGTTAAGGAAGAAGGTGGATTTGCCTGCGAACACGAAGTAGGTGTTGCACAGGGGCTTGATGCAGAAGTTGTACAGGGACTCCGCGACAACTTCAACGGAGAATGTTCAGAAGTTGGAATGTACCTTGCCATGAGCCGCCAGGCAGAACGCGACGGTTATCCTGAAGTTGCAGAAGCTTACAAGCGCTATGCTTTTGAAGAAGCAGAACACGCAGCAAAGTTTGCAGAACTCCTTGGCGAAGTTTTGACAAAGGATACAAAGAAGAATCTTGAAATGAGAGCCGATGCAGAAGCAGGCGCATGCGAAGGAAAGCTTGCCCTTGCAAAGCGCGCAAAGGAACTGGGATACGATGCCATCCACGACACAGTTCACGAAATGGCCAAGGACGAAGCCCGCCACGGTGCAGGTTTCAAGGGCCTCCTTAAAAGATATTTCTAATTGATTGCTTCGTCGCAAGCTCCTCGCAATGACGAAACATAACAGCGTCATTGCGAGCACGACGACAACAATGCAGCGTCATTGCGGGCTTGACGACAGAAGTGCATAGTTACTGAATCGTCATTGCGAGCCCGTAACGGGCGTGGCAATCCCCTCTAATATTACAAGGCAAAGAGAACCATCATGATAACTCAGCTTACAAAACAGGAAATTGCAGACAAACTCAACTCAAATAAAATCAGGCCATCTTTACCGCGAATTGCCATCTATGATTATCTATTAAAGAATCCCATTCATCCTACAGCCGACAACATCTACACGGCTCTTGCCCCGACAATTCCAACCCTTTCAAAGACAACCGTCTACAATACCCTAAAGCAATTTGCAGAAGCCGAACTTGTAATAACCCTCACAATTGAAGACGGGGAACTGCGCTTTGATGCAGACACCAGCAGCCACATTCATTTCAAATGCTCTAAATGCGGAAAAGTTTTTGACATTTACGAAAAAATTGATCTGGAAGAAGAAATACTCCCCAAAGGATTTCAGCTTTTTAAAAGCCAGACCAACCTCTGGGGAATCTGCCGAGACTGCGGAAACCGTTAGACCAACGGCTTATCACTGAAAGAGAATCAATCCCTCTGGAACAAGGGCACGATAGCGGATGCGGCACTCAACGACTGCTACAAGAACTACAACAAGGGAGAACCAGAAGAAGAAACTGTCCATCTTGAAGCCGGCAAAGTAGTTGTATACGCCGTGAAGAAGAATTGCAAGAATAAATGAGAGAACCTTTGTGCTTTCATTTTTAATGCTGTATACGAAAAGCCCCGAAAGACCTGCACATGTCGCATGAATTACAACTGCTGTCAGCATCCTGAGCCCCAACCTTTCAATTCCCGAAACAAGATAAACCATTGACTCAAAGCAGCCCAAGGCAAGTCCACTCAAGAGGGCACAGGCAAAGAATGCAGAAAGGTTAAGTTTTTTTGAAACGAAGAAAAGCAAAAGCATCTTGATGGTTTCTTCAACTACACCATTGATTAAAAGGCTCTTCAACAACACCTGCATGAGGGAGTGAACAGAAACCAGATGATAGTATTCTATTGCAAACTGAATTGCTGCAATTGGAATTACGGCAAACAGTCCAAGGAGAATGGAAATTACTCCGCTAAGAAATCTGAATTCCTTGATTAAAACCAGCATGCAGGCAAATGCCGCAAGCAAGGGAAGGATGCAAATCAAAAAAGGAATTAATGGATCTGAAATCATTTTTACGCCCTGAACTGTTCAACAGTAAAATTTACGATGCTTCTCATCTGTTCAAGATTTGTCTGGTTAAGGATGCCGAGACGGAAAATGCCTGACTCAATGAGGGTATAGAAAAGGTCGTTCATGTCCTTTACGGGAACATTCCTTATCTCACCTTTTTTCTGACCTCGTATGATGATGGTGCTCATAAGGTGAATGATTCTGATTACGCGCTTCCTGATCCTTTCGTTGATGTCAACTCCGCCTTTTTCAAGCTGAATCAGGTACATGTGGAGGACCTTGAAGAATTTAGAATTCTGTTCTGCCACATCAAAAATCCTGAAGAAAATTTCCTTAAGGCAGTCAATGGAATGAAGGTCAGGTTTCTTGATGATTTCCAAAAGCTGATTTTCAAGATCGCCCGTAAGCTGCTTGATGCTGAAGGAAAAAATTTCGCGCTTGTTCTTGAAGTATATGTATAAGGTAGTGCGTGTAATTCCGCAGCGGTCTGCAATCTTCTGGTAGGTAACATCCTCGTATCCTTCCGCAATGAAAAGTTCCAGGGATTTTTCGAGGATTTCCTTTTTTCTTTTTTCGTGCTCTACAACAATAGCCATTTCTATGCTCTTTCCTTAACGGTAAATGTACAGGGTTGTATCAAGGTTTCCGGCCTTCAGGGTTTTGGTTGCACTTGCTTTCTTGCAGATGCATTCCTGGAAATTTTTCTGGCTTGTGATTACACCCATCTGCCAGTTTTCAAAGTCAACGAAGAGGGATTTCATTTCACCGTAAAGATCTTCCGCATCAGCCTGATCCAAAAGGCGTTCGCCGTAAGGTGGATTGCAAAGGAGAAGTCCCGTTTCATAAGGAGCACGGATGTCCTTGTAGTCGCTCTGAATGAAGTCAGGACGTTCGATCCTCATATCGCTTCCGATAAGCTGGAGTGCTCGTCCTGCCATTACGCAGGCATGTTCTGCATTGAGCCTTGAGCGTTCAACGGCTGCAGGATCAATGTCGCTTCCTGTAATGCGGCATTCAACATCAGTGCGGATTTTAGAAGCTTCTTCCCTTTTGATTTCAAGGGCACGCTGCTGGTTGTAGATCACCAGATTTTCGTAGGCAAAGCGGCGGCCAAGTCCCGGTGCAATATTGTGTGCATAAAGGGCTGCTTCAATTGCAATTGTACCGCTGCCGCAAAAGGGATCGTGCAACGGAGTCTTTCGTCTCCACATCATTTCCTGAAGGAGAACCGCTGCTGTAGTTTCGCGAAGTGGAGCAATGCCGCCGTCAGTCCTGTAGCCGCGCTTATGGAGGGCTTCTCCGCTTGTATCAAGAAGAATTGTCGCAACATTCTTGTCAAGGTAAACGCGCACATCTGAACTTTCGCCAGTTTCGGGCATGGAAGCCATGTGCCATACATCGCCAAGCTTTGTGTAGATTGACTTGAGGATCATTGACTGGATGCTGTGCTCGCTGTTGAGCTTGCTTGCATGAACGCGAACCTTGTCCACTATTACGCGGGCAGTTTTCTTAAGGTAGTCCTGCCAGTTAATCTTGTAGCATCCTTCAAAAAGTTCGTCAAAGTTGTAGGCCTTGTATTCTGCAAGCTGAATGTAAACGCGGTCGCTGGTCCTCAGACAGTAGTTTGCACGATACATTGCATCAATGTCACCGCTGAAAGTAACGCGGCCAGGAGCCTGCCTGTCCAAAAGAGAATATCCCAAATGCTTTATTTCATTTCCAAGGATTTTTTCTGCGCCCACGGCACAGAGTGCAACGTATGTCATGTCTGCCTGCCTTTTGATTTTATTTTGACATTTTATCAGCTTTTGTAAATTTGTTCAAATTGAAAGAAACGGCTAAAAAACCGTCATTTTAAATTTTTTAGCGGTTATTAAATATACGGGAAGGGAAAGGAGTTATACATGTACAATATCAAGCGAACAGCAAAGGATTCTGTTTTTACGGCTCTATTCAGTCATAAGGAATATGCCCTGCAGCTCTTCAAGGCACTTCACCCGGAGGAAAAAAATGTTACTGAAAAGGATATTGAAATAATCACTATCGACAATGTTTTGACAGACGGCATTTACAATGACCTTGGACTCATGTTCAAAGACAGGCTGATTATTCTTGCAGAAGCCCAGTCCACCTGGAACGGCAACATGGCCATACGAGGCCTTCTTTATCTTTCGGAAACCTATAAGCGGTATCTGGAAAAAAACAGACTTTCCCTGTTCACTTCTGCCACAGTTCAGCTTCCTGTTCCAGAGATCTATGTAATCTATACGGGCGAAAAAGGAAACCGCCCTGATGAAATTCTTCTCTCTGATCATTATCCAAAGAATTCTACTTCGCCACTACAACTAAGAATAAAAATGATTTATGATAGCAAGGAAGGTGATATAATCTACCAATACATCAATTTCTGTAAAGTGTTTAACCAGATGCGGAAGGATTTTCCTGACAGTGTCGTCATGGCTGTTAAGAACACCATCAGCATTTGCCGTAACAAAGAACTTCTTGCAGAATTCCTTAAGGATCACGAAACGGAGCTGAATGACATTATGTATGATTTTCTGTATAACGAAGAGTACTGGCGAAAGCTTATGCTGCGTGATGAGCGCAAGAAGGCTCGAGAAGAAGGATTGGCTGAAGGTCGTGCTGAAGGCAAGGCTGAAGGCAAGGCTGAAGGCAAGGCTGAAGGCAAGGCTGAAGGACATGCTGAAGGACTTTCAGAAGGATTGGCTGAAGGCCGAATGCAGGGCGCCCGCGACAAGGCTCTGGAGATGGCAAAGAAAATGCTCGCTAAAGGCATGGCAATTAATGATATTGTAGATTTAACCGGGCTTACCTCTGACGAAGTTATTCAACTTCCAAACCAGATATCATGAATTTAAATTTGCTTTAACTGGTTTTTCCATACAATAACTATAATAAACTTGGAAACGAAAGCATATTTTATTATCTGTAACCATAAAAAAAAGGGCAGCCTTATGACTATATTGCCATGGGGCTGCCCTGTGGTCTAAAGGGGACTAGCGGACCATCTTTGCCTTGCCAGGGTCTTTAACTTCAAAACTGACACTATAATCCTGGTCATTTCTTACAACCAAATAAGAACCAGGTTCAGCAGGGTATGAAGTATAAGTACCAATCCATCTGTTCTGAGCATTACATGTATACTTAGGCCCCTGATATTTTCCATTCTCTAACGTGTCATCATCCATAAGTCCTGCCAATGGCATAAAATAAAGATTCTTTGTTATTTTCCATGAAACAACATAGAAATCAGTTCCTTCTTCTGTAAACAAAATTGCTTTATCCAGATCAGACGGACTCCATGAAGTTGCAAGACCTGGTGTAGTATTTCCTCCAGTAGGATTATCACCACCACGCAGAAATAGACCAAGGCGCTTGCTTGTTAAATTTGATCCTGTCATTGTTTCACCTGGCCAGTTTGTAAAGGTTTCATTCAACCTGCTATTGCTTCTTAAAGCAAGTTTACCGCTGTCATTATTAATCTGAATGGTTGTACGCTGAGCAACTTCATATCCCTTTGTTGACTTCCCCTCTTTTGTTGCTGTTGCCGTAATCTTATAGGTAAGACCATTTCTTGTGTCATTACCAATATCAAATGAGGAACTATATGAATTATCCCCCGAATCAGGAATTCTTGTTGTTTTTGCTTTCGGTTTTGCTTCAAGACCAGTTCCAGGACCTGAATTTTCAACAAAGTTGTATACTCTTTGTCCAACAGAAGAAAGCGTATAGAAATAATTTAATTCAATATCAGGAGTTTCACAGTCAATCTTTACTTTTGCTGTCATAGGCTGGGTTGATTCAAAACCACCATCTGTAGCCTTAGTAACTTTGGTATCATCCTTCATAATTCTGATGACAGGCTTTTCAAGAGGCAGAGCTGTCGTAGAGAAAAGATAAGAATTATACCCTTCAACGGTACTATCATACTTTGCCGCAGGGAATGACGAACCACCGGCCTTGTCAACTACAAATCCTTCTGGTATTGAAATATCGTACTCAGCACCAATACAAGGAAGCTTATCTAAAACAACAGTTACAGTCTTATTGCCTGTGGCTGAATTTAATGTAACCTTATTGCTCTTTACATTCTGAGTAATAATATGATTTTTGGTCTCTTCATAAAGTCTAACAAGAGTTGGATTACCAGCATCGTATTCAAACTTCAATACATACTTTGGCGTCAGATCTGCAACAAATTCTGAACTTGCACCGTTTGTTGTATATTCATAATAATCAGCTATAGCAGGTTTCTTTGACGCAAGAATCTTATATTCAGTTTCAGAAAGAACAGGCGGAACTTTTGTCACATTTTTCTGAGTGATTGTAATGTCTCCACTGCCTTTTTTTACAGCCTTTGAATACGTAATTGCAACAGTTGTCTTTGTATAATCTTTATCAGGTGTAACTGCAATATTTGTAATCGCTGGCAAAGTTTTAATAATAGTAATGTTTTTCTTATTTGCAAGATTTATGCTGGATCCATTACCAACAGCACTTTGAATCAAGGCATCTGCTGCTGACGTTACATCTGAATTTGAATCAGAAATTTTTCCGCCATTCAATTTAAATTCTTTTACATTAAGCCTATCAATATCTGTTCCACCGTCTTTTACAGTATAGTTGAATACAAACTCACGGTCTCCAGAATCACTTACAGATTCCATATTCAATATTACCCCGTTGTTGAGTGTAATAGTAGGCTTGTTTGTACCAGATGTAAATTTTAGGCTCTTGTTGAATCTGATTTTTATTGGAATAACCACATTACCGCTTGCATCTGTATCTCCATAACATCCATCAGCCAATGAAGTATAGATATATTCCACTTTGAGAGTCTGTGTATCTACAAGAAAAGCATAAGTCTGAGTCATTTGATTGTTGTTGTAGTCTTTAAGAAGAGCCTTATAAACAAGAGAAGGTCCTTTCAAGCTTGTTCCAGCTGCAGTATTGGCAACTGTCGCTCTGAATTTGAACCATTTCTTACCATTACCTGTAACTGGATTGCTAGTATCAATTGTTGGTTCGATTTCAATACCATTACATTCAAGCTTGAACAATTCTCCATTTTTTGAAGCATTCCACTTTTCCTTTACAGTATCAAGTCCCCAGGCATTGATTGCATCGTCGCTGATTCTTCCGTTTACAGTGATGGAAGAATCTGAAGTAAAGACCGGAATTCCGTTGTTGAAAATTTTACCATCAGAAACCGGCTTTCCGTCTTTATTCTGTGTGAAAGTTTTTGACCCATAGACAATATTGGTAAATTCAATTGATGGAGCTTCAATATCACCAAGAATTGTATAATCTTTTGTAATGGCATTTCCGTTTCCGTCCTGTACCCTGAATACAAAAGTCTGATTTGAAAGCCTTTTTCCTTCAGATCCGTCAATTCCAAGATCAGTAAAGATGTTTACAGGAAGCTCTGCCTTATATTTTTTCTTTTGGGTGGAAGGATCTGTTCCATCATCTGTAAGATTTATTTTTAATACCTTACCAGATTTTAAATCTGAAGTCTGAGTTCCAACTGTATCCCATCCTGAATAACTTTTATTAGAATAACTGACAATGGCTGTATCACTTGTCATGTAGGCTATTTTAAGGGAACTTACATTTGTATCATCCGTTGCATTGAGCACAAAAGTAAAATCTCCGTTTTCATCACCAAACAAAGTTTCGCTGTTTGATTTTTCTAAATTGCCGACTTTATGCTTAATTTCTACAGATGGGAAAGTCTTGTCTTCTACCTTTATGTAGCCGGATTTTACATCAGATTTATTTCCGTGGATGTCTTCCGTCTCAAATGCTACATAATACTTCTCACAGTCCTGAGGAACCTCAAGATTAAAGAATACGTTATTTTCATCTGTTCCAGAGTAAATTTCTTTTTTATTATAATCACCAACAATGTCTCCAGAATTTGAATCTTTCTTTACTGTAGCATAAACCTTGCTTACTGCGGTATCGTCATAGGCATTTCCAAGAATCTTTGAACCCGCATAGACAGATAGTGGAGAAGATGAAGTTCCAAGATTTACTTCTATCCAAGGTTTTGAGGCATTTTTCCAGAGACAGAAATTTCCATGAGACTGTGTTCCGTAATTTCCCGATACATCTTCTGCCTTTGTAACAATTTTCAATACATGCTTATTATCATCAAGAGTTTTTAAACTACAGTCCTTCAGTTTTACTTCTACTTCCCAGGCTCTAAGGCTATCAATGATCTTATATTGAGTTGGAGTATAATCACCAGGTATATTATTAACATCCTGCGCAAGACGACATTCAAAATATGTCTGTGTATCATCAGTTGATTTTACATACACATCTATATACTTGATTGTGTTTTCGTCTGTAGTTGAACCTGCAATTGTAAAATCCCATGTAACAAAATTTGAAACAACTGTAATGTCAGTATATTCATTAATACCTTCAAAATATGATGCATCTTCCTTTGTCAACGGACTTGATACCGTGACATTCGGAGCATTTTTATCAACTACTACTGTGCGTGTTTTTTTTGAGTCCCCGGAAGTATTACCTGAAGTATCAAAGGCGAAGGCTATGATTTCATAATCGCCCGCATTTTTTGAAGAAAAATCAATATTGTTTACTTCCCAGGAAACATTTTTTGTTGCAGGATTTTCTATCCATGTAGAATCTGCGTCTGGCACAAATCCACTGCCAGATCCATCATCTACAACCCATCCTGCTGATGTATGCTTCCAAGTATAATTGTCACATGTTACTGTAAGGGACTCAACGGCAGTATCATCTTTTGCTGTTCCCCTTACACTGAAAATTCCCTGAACATTTTCTCTAGGAGAAGGAGACGTAATTGTAACCACAGGCCCCTTTATATCAACGCTTTCACCTAAACCAATTTCGCATGATGCAAGAGCAAAAATAGAGGCTGACAAAACAACACTGAACAATCTATTAACTATCTTTTTCATTTTCTGCCTCCTATTAGTACTTGACCCTGTATCCGTAAATATACTCACCGTAACCACAGTTTGGATTTGCCGGTTGCTGGAAGTTTCCGTTAGTAGAGTTAGTCTGCATACAGAACTGTGTCAAAATCTGCCAGCTTTCCCAATAATAATTGCTTCCTGTTCCCTTATACGCAATCTGATATTGATATCTATATTCCCTGACATTCTGAGTCAAAGGCCAACCAGAGGTATAAGATCCTCCTTCCGGAATCTGAGCACCAAAGACACGGAATTCATTTCCGTTATATGTATTTTGACCAGGTTGAGTTCCGTTTCCACCATCGTTCCAATCAACTGTGTAATAACTAGGCTTCTCATATCTAAGCATGGTCTTAAAAGCACCTTCATAGCCTGCATCAGAAGCACTCATACCAACTTTTGTTGCCTGAGCCTTTATATATGTTTTGCTTGCTTTGTTCATGCTGCCGTCTCCCACAGCATTTTTTATTTCTGCAGTTCCATTAACTTTATCAATTGTATTATTGCAGATCACTGCTTTTACAGCAGAAACAGTCGTCTCTGCTACAGCTGTATGCTTCACAGGCAAAACAGAAGGCATTATTTTATTCTTATTTCCATCTGTAAAATCACTATCGCTAAAAACATACCTTTCAGCATTTGTTTCTTTTATCTGGCTGCCCCATTTTACTGTCACACCTGGAGTCTCGCAGTCAATCTTAATGTCTGTCTTTCCTGTAGGCTCGTCGTTATACTTATTTGTTGCCTTTCTGTTTACGCGGATTACTGGAGTTGCAACAGGGCCTACATAAAATTTATACTCCGGTTCAACAGCATTATCTTTCGGTGCGATAGCATAGTCTTTGCCACCTACAGTTTTGCTTTTTGCAAGATAGTTGTAGGCGCTGTCACGTATACTTTCTGCCGTAAGAGAAAGAGAATATTCAACACCGTTTTTAAGACAGTCAATAAAGTCGCTGTCTGTAACTGTAAGTGTCAATGTTTTATTATTATTACTCTTAACAAAAGTCTGAACATCAAATTCTGCCTTGTGATATCCCAAAGTTTCCAATGTGTTGCGAATATTTGAAACTTTAGAATCTGACGTTGTATCACCAATGTTGTAATCATATTTGAGAACATACTTTGTTGAAATATCTGGAAGGGCATTTGTTCCAGTCAAATCAAGCCCCTGTGTAAACTGCATGTAAGGACCGTCTGGAAGCATCGTCGCATTTCCAAGTCTGTCTGTGCTTGTATCAGTTCTAACATTAGAAGTGCTTCCACAAAGATTTTCTCTCAAAGTTTTATCTTTAATGGCAGCGTCCCCATTGTAAAGTTTTAAGAAAACATCTTCGCTTATTACAGGAGGAATGTACCATCCTGCGGTACGCTGCAAAACAAGAGAACCACTTTCAATCTCAACAGGCTCATTGAATGTAAGAGAAATTTTTACAGATCTTACACCGCCAGCAACAGCAACAGTTGATTCAACCACTCCATCTTTAGCAGGAGCATATTCAACTATGTATGGCGCAATGCTGTCGAGACAAAGTTTTTTTGCATTAAATGCAGTTCCAACTCCAGTCTTTGTAAAGACGCCCTCAACTTTACTTCCATTGAGGTCAATTGAATTATTTACCGGAATAATAATTTCCTTTGCTTCAAGTTCTATACCATCTGGAATCTTATATTCAAAGTAAAGGGTATTGGATTCGTTTCCACTTTTAAGATAAGCTCTACGATCTTTTTCATCTACAGCAGTTCCATTTTTGTACTTAAAATCTGTACCTGACAGCTGGATGTAAGGTGTTCCGCCCTTTGTATCTACAGTTACACGATGACTAAAGTTTGCCTGAAGTCTGAGAATTTCACCTGCAGTCAAAATTGAGCCGTTGGTATAATCTGCTTCAATTGTCTGAAGTTCACCTACTTCTTCAAATGCAATAGTCAGGTTGTTTGTTGTTGCGTTTCCAAGCTTATCCTTTGCATAAAGAATCAGGTTGAACTGTTTTCCTGACTGAGGGGCCCCGGAAGCTCCGTCAGTAAGCTCAAATGTAACATATTCATACTGATTTTTTACAAAGGCCTGAGTCTGAGTGAATCCTGATCCATTATTAATTGAATTGGAGACTGTGCAGGATTCTATAGGCATGTTGTTTTCTGTAACAGGAGTAATCTTAAAATATGTTTTCTCAAGTTCACACATTACAAGTGGATCTGTACTTGTATTCCATTCTGACTTATCATAACTATACTCAACCTTAAATGAAGGCCTTGAAGTAAACTTATTGAGGCGGAAAGTTTTTATTGTAACATTATCTGTAGCATCTTTACATGCAAACATGAATACCTTTGCATCATTTAAAACATCTCCGCTGTTGTCCTTAAAATCATCAAAGAATTTGAAAGTTTTGCTGAAAGTATTCTTCTTTTTTACATCGTAGTCCGATGCAGAAACAGAAGTCGCAGAAACAGAAGTCAATTTATAGACTTTCATTTTGATTGCGGAAGTTCCATCTGGTGTTGCATCCGCAGAGAAATCATAAGTATTAAAGAACTCTTCAGCCTTTGCAATGTCCGCATTTCCTGCAGGAAGCCAGGCCACTGCAATCTTATTTACAGACTGATTATCAATTGTGTATCCTTTTATAGTAAAATTCCCAGCATTCAGAGAAGGAACAGAATTTTCCTGAGGAGATTCTATGATGATTGTTGCAGCATCTCCATTTGTAACTTTTAGATCAATAGCTTTAAGATACTCTGTTGCCGGAGAATTAGTATCTGCAATCTTCATCACCAGTTTATAAGGGCCATCTATGGACGGAGCTGTTAAATCAAAGGATTTATCACGAAGACCATTTTCAACAGTCACTGAAGAATAATCTGAAACTACATCTACTGTTGTAAACTCTGAAGCTTTTACAAATTTATATCTTATTGAAGCAATTCCATCATCATCAAAAACTGTAATTGGAACAGATCCTCCGACACCAACAGTAATCTTTCCGCCATTATCTGCGTCACCAATCATTGTATTGTACTTTACATGAGGAACATCATATGCACTTTCAAAAGCAAAATATTCTTTTTCATCCCTTACAATATTTCCTGCAGTGTCGCGGGCAACAAGCACTGGCCTTATGTAATGTACTCCAGTTGCAAGTGAAGGTCTTGCCGCAACCAGTTCACTTTCTGTAAAACTAAATTCCGGAGAGAATTTATTTTCTGTATTATCCGGCATTGTTTTTTCAATTATTTTTTCAGAACCTTCATACAGTTCGATTTTTGCACCACCGATTCCGTACGAATCCTTGAGTGTGCTGTACAAAACAAAACTTTTGTTCTGGAAATAATCTTTGTTTTCCGGATTATTCCTGAGGGCTGTCTTACCTGTGTATTCAGTTTTAAAATCTTCCAGAGGCAAAAGACGGGCTGTATAGGCTCCGCGTCTGATTGCAACTTTTCCGACTTTAGGATCATTACTGTCGATGATGTATGTTTTTGATGCAGAAGAATATTCAGATCCATTTCTATTTTTATCGAGAGCAGTGATTTCAAAGGAAACTTCTACATCCTTGTCAAATGTAAAAGGACATGAAAATCTATCTCCAAGGACACCGCACTCTTTTGATCCTTTATATTCAGTTCCATTAAGTCTATATGTATAGTCAAATCTGATTTTTTCACAGCCTATGTTATCCGTTGCAATTCCTTCTATGGAAAAATTTCTAGGAACAAAAGCGTTGTTCGATGGACTTTCAACAGTCAATACTGGCGCAATAAGGTCAACTTCCTGTCCCAACCCAACATCGCAGGAAGAAATCCAGAAAAGAGAAATTAATGCTGATAGAGCTAACAATACTTTTTTCATACAACACCTCGTATTATGAATGCAAAATATACGCATAGAACCACTTTCTATATATCGGCAGAATTTTTGGAGTTTTTAGACTTATTTTAAATTTATTTTACTATATATTATTTACTTTAGGCAAATTTTTCCATAATAAGTTTAAATACTCACATAAGGGGAGGGCCTTCTTTTTTAATGACATAATCTGCAATTACCATTAAAATGGAAGAATGAAGAAAAACAATGACTACAGCGTAATTTACAGCGACGACGACATCGTTGTATTAAATAAAAGAAGCGGCCTCCTGATTGCAGCCGACAGGTATGACCCTGATGCACCACGGCTTGATGTGGTTGCAGAAAAGGAATTCGGCAAACTTTTTGCAGTACACCGCATAGACAAGGATACAAGCGGCCTTGTCATCTACGCAAAGAACGCGGAAGCCCACAAGTCCCTTTCAAAGCAGTTTGAAGAGAGGAGCGTGGAAAAAACATACCACTGCCTTGTTAACGGCCACCCAACCTGGGACAACCTTACGGTTTCCTTGCCATTGCAGCCTGATGGAGACGACCGCCACAGAACAGTTGTAAACAAGAGGTTTGGAAAGCCATCCAAGACAGATTTTGAAAACCTTGGAAACTGCGGTCCTTTCTCCTGGATCATCGCACACCCGCACACTGGCAGAACCCACCAGATCAGGGCTCACTTGCAGACAACCGGATTTCCTATTGTTTGCGATCCTTTGTACAGCGGAAACCAGCATCCTGTGCTTTTGAGTGACTTTAAGCGCAAATACAACGGAGATACACTTAACGAACGACCGTTATTGAACAGACTTGCCCTTCATGCCTATTCAATAAGCATAAACCACCCCAAGACTAACGAACGTATGTCTTTTAATGCTCCTTATCCCCGGGATATGGAGGCCGTAAGAAAACAGCTGGCAAAGCTTTTTAAGGTTAACCCCATAAAGGATTCTGACAGCAACAACGAGGAGGACTAAAATGAAGAAGTTTATTACCATTGGCCGTGAATACGGTGCCGGCGGAAACAAAATCGCTCAGCTGGTTGGAAAGGAGCTTGGCATTCCTGTTTATGACAGCGAAATCATTGACCTTGCAGCAAAGGAATCGGGCCTTTCCCCTGATTTCATCAAAAGCACTGAACAGAACCTTTCAAGCGGATGGCTCTACACCCTTCTTTTGGGTTCTGGCTACAGCACTCCCGGGACAGGTACCGGCCGCATTGGCCTTGGACCCCAATCCCTCAATGTTCCGCTTGCAGACCAGGTTTTCAATGCACAGAGAAACACCATCATTGACCTTGCAAAGAAGGGACCTTGCGTTCTTGTAGGCCGCTGCTCAGACTATGTTCTCCGCCACTGTGAAGAAATTTCCAGGTCTGAAATCCTCAATGTTTTCATCTACGCACCTTTGGCGGACAAAGTAAAGCGTGCCGTTGAAGAAAACGGACTTGATCCAGCAACAGCCGAAAGGGATGTAAAGCTCATCGACAAGCGCCGGGCAAACCACTACAACACCTTTACAGAAAGAACATGGGGAAACAAGAACCACTACGATATTCTCGTAAACAGTTCCCTTCTTGGAATTGAGAAAACTGCACGGATGATTGCCCAGATTGCAAGGGAATCGTAATTACAGTTTTATCCTGACGGTCTGAATACGGCGTTGACTCTGATCTTCCACGATGTAGAGCACGCCGCTTTTTTTATGGGTCTTACCGACAGGAGGAAGTTCGTCAAACTGTTCCAGAAGCCATCCTCCCAAAGTGTCGAAGGTTTCGCTCGAGAGGTTGATGTTAAGGACATCGTTCAGATCGTCAAGCTTCATGTCGCCGGGCACAATGAATTCGTTTGTCCCAATAACAGTAATCTTGTCTTCAGGACTTACTTCAACGGTTCCGTGCTCGTCAGTAATTCTTCCGAATACTTCGCTAAGAATATCATCTAGGGTTACGATTCCAGCCATTCCGCCATATTCATTTACAGCCACGGCAAAATTTATTTTTTCCTTCTTGAATTTCTTCAGCAGGTCGATGGCACTCATGGTTTCAGGAACAAAGGCCGGTTCCGCCATGCAGATTTTTATGAAATCCTTGCTTGCCGTAATCAACGGGGAAGCAAAGAGCACCGACTTGAAGTGAAGTACACCAACAATGTTCTCCACATCATTTTCGTAAACAGGAATCCTTGAATAGCCGGTTGTCTGGAAAATGGCAATTACTTCATCAAGGGAACTTTCCGTGCTTATGTATTTTACAAGGGAACGATGGCGCATTATTGAATGAACGTTAAGGTCAGAAAATTCAAAGAGACGCTCAAGCATTTTTCTTTCGCTCTGTTCAAGAGTCCCTTCCTTTTCTCCAACTTCAATAAGGGTCTTGAGTTCGTCTTCCGTAATCAGAACTCTTTTTGACTTGAAAATCTTTTTTTCTGCAAAATCAATGAAGCGGGTAAAAAGGCAGAATGTTTTTACGACCGGGTAAAGGACTGCCTTGATCAGATAAACCGGAATTGCCGTATTTTTTACTGCTGTTTCAGTATTTATTGCCGCAAAAGTTTTTGGAACGATTTCTACAAAGATGATTACGAGAAAAAGGATTACGGCAGTAGCGGCGCTAACATATTCTGCACCTAAAACTTTCACTGCAAATGCTGTTGTTACGGCACTGTTAAAGGTGTTTACGAAATTTGTTCCGATCAGAACCGTTGCAATCAATTCATCAAGGTTTGACCTGAGTTTTGCAATAAGGTCTGCATGCCTTGCCTTTTCCTTCTGAAGCTGGCGAACCTTGATTCGGCTAAGGCTTGTAAAGGCAGTTTCCGTCATGGAAAAGAATGCCCCGACCGCAAGAAGGAAGAGAATCAACATGGAGATACTTACTATATAAGCTGTCACTGGGCACCTCCAAGCATCTTGACTTTTGAAACGCGGTTCTTGTCCATTTCGGTAACGATGAATTTATACTCGCCGAAAGTGATGCTCTGTCCAACGCGGGGAATGCATTCAAGTTTTTCTGAAATGAACCCCCCGATGGTTTCGCAATTTTCTGACTGCATGTTTATTCCAAGCTGTTCGTTTATGTCTATGAGGCGGCTCAAACCGTCAAGGTCTTCGTTTCGCGTATTGCGGATCTTGACCTGAACCTTGTTGCGGGCATAGTTCTTGTATTCGTCTGACATTGGACCAAAGATTTCGCGTACAATGTCTTCTACTGTAAGTATTCCGTCGGTTCCTGAATATTCGTCGATGACAACGGCAAGACTCTGATGGTTTTCGCTCAGCATCTGCTGAATGCCCGACATTTTTTTTGACCCCAGGATGAACAGGGGAGGGCGCATTACACGGCTTACGGTAAAAAGTTCCGGATGGGTTTTGTAAACCATCATGTCCTTTATATAGATTATTCCGACTATATCATCTATGTCTTTTTTGTATACGGGGAATTTGGAAAGCCTTAATCTTTCCGAAAGCTCGATAATTTTTCTGTAGGAATCATTTATTGAAACGGCCTTTATTTTCATTCGCGGGATCATGATGTCCTTTGCTTCAAGGTCAGTGAATTTGAAAACTTTTGACATCATGTTCTTTTCATTTTTTTCAAGGACTCCCTGTTCGTGCCCAACATCAATGAAGGTCTTTATTTCTTCTTCCGTAAATGTTACCTGACTTCCCTGCGTATTTGCCTTGAAGGATTTTAAAATCAGTTTTGAAATTCCGGTGAAAACAAAAACCAGAGGTGCAAGAAGAACTTCAAGGAAATTTACGAAGCCGCTGAAGAAAAAGGCTATGGCTTCAGGGTGATGGGTCGCAACAGTCTTTGGAGAAATCTCTCCAAAAATGAGGAGTATGATGGTTACGACAAATGTTGCAAATCCAACACCTTTGCTTCCCCAGATTTTTAATGCTACAAAAGAAAAGATTGCCGAAAGGGCAATGTTGACGATGTTGTTTGCTACAAGAAGTGTATTTATGAGTTTGTTCTTGTCCTGAAGAAGACGCCAAACCCTGACGGCCCTTTTGTTTTTCTGGTTCCTCAAAAAACGCACCCTCAGTTTGTTTACCGAAAGGAAAGCGCTTTCAGAAGCAGAAAAAATCATGGACAGCAGGACAAGAGCACAGGATATTGAAATTAAAATCCACAGGGGAAAGGAGTCAGTCTTGTCCATTATTCTCCGTCTGATTCTGCCTGAATTTTTTCAAGCTCAGCAAATCTTTTCATCTGCTGAAGGTTCTGAAGAATCTTCATGGCATTTGGTCCTGCAGGATTCGTTGTATATGCCTTTTCAAGATATTCAGTAACAAGGGCTGAATCGAATTTTTCTCCGTTGATGAGGGAATAGGCTGCCATGTAGTAGGCTTCCTGAACCTGATCCGGAACAAGATGCCCCGTTTCAATCACATCAAGGAAAGGCTTTGCAGGATCTTCATTTTTTGTTGTTGCATCATAGGAAATATAGTAGGCACCTGCAAGTTCATAGAAACCAAGGCGGCCTGTTTTATTTTCTGCATCAAGGACAGGGAATTCAAAAATCAAATCCCTGTACAGGTCGCTGAACCTTGGGTTTGAAGCCTTTACAAGTTCATCGATGGCCTTTGCCTTTTCCACGCCTTTTGCCGAACGAACAGCTTCAACAAGAACCTTGAGTTCCGCCGATTTTGATCTCTGTGCTTCAACCTTTCCGCAATATTCTTCAACCGTGCAGGCCGTATCCTTGTCTGCATCAAAAATCACCTGTTCAAGAACATATCCTTCTGCAGAACAAAGGTAAACTGCCGGCCAGACCTTTACGCTGTAGTTGCGTCCAAGAACTTCTTTCCTCCTGTATTCTGCAGCGATTTTTTCTGCGGCTTTTTTTTCTGCATCAGAAGCATCATCTGCAACCTTTGTCTTTGCAAATTCGCCCTGTGAAAAGTCGATGTTGAGGAACACATAGTCCTTTGAGTATCTGGAAAGGAATTCCTTCTTGTTAAGGATGTTCTCCTTGAACGGAATGCTGTTGTCGGTCCAGTCATCACCGGTGAATACAAGGAAAATGTCCCTGTTCTTTTTCTGAGCGGCCTTTACTGCTGCATCATAATCTGTGGTCCACTTTGCACCGCAGGAAACAAAAAGTGTTGAAATAACTGCTGTTAATAAAAGTCTGGAAAGTTTCATATCTGCCCGTTTTATTTATTATACGTCATTGCGAGCCCGAATAGGGCGTGGCAATCTGAATTAATTTAGCTAAACCGCTAATAGATTGCCACGTCGCTACGCTCCTCGCAATGACGCGGAAAAATTTTTATTTGAAGTACCTTACACCGGCGCGGAATACGTTCTGGTTCTTGTCGCCGCCCACATTCATGAAGAGGTCGCTGCTTGAACCGTCTGCATTGATTCCAACCGAACGTTCGTTGTGCCCCATCTTACCGAGTACGCGTCCATCTGGAGATGTAATGCCTTCAATGGCAAACAAACTACCGTTAGGATTGTGTGGTTCTACAATTGAAGGAACACCCTTTTCATCAACGTACTGCGTGAATACCTGTCCGTTCTTGAAAAGCTTTTCTGCTGCAGCTGCATCAACAACAAAGCGTCCCTCACCGTGGCTGATTGCTGTCATGTGGGTCTTAGGGTCAAGAACAGACTTGTCCAGTGCCCAAGGGCTCATTGCAGATACCATTCTTGTGCGGACGATGCGGCTGATGTGGCGTCCGATTGTGTTGTATGTAAGGGTCGGCATTTCGCCTGTCATGTCGCGGAATTCACCGTACATTGCAAGACCTGTCTTAACGAGTGCCTGGAATCCGTTACAGATACCGAGTACAAGACCGTCGCGGTTCTTAAGGAGGTCCATGACCTGATCTTCAATCTTCTTGTTGCGGAGAACGTTTACGATGAACTTTGCAGATCCGTCCGGTTCGTCACCGGCAGAGAATCCACCGGAAAGGGCAAGAATCTGTGCGTTCTTGAGTTCTGCTTCAAGATTGCCGAGAGTTTCTTCAAGCTGCCCCGGGAGCTTGTTTCTGATTGGAACAAGTTTTGTTCTGGCTCCTGCAAGATTGAATGCACGCTGCATATCAAGTTCACAGTTTGTACCGGGGAATACAGGGAGAACTACGAGAGGCTTTGCCTTTCCAGGTTCTACGATGTTGAAAGTTTTGCGAGCTTCAACAAGGGAATCATGTTCCTTGAGTGCCCATTCTGGAAGGGCAGGCTGTTCTGCCTTGTCAGATACCGGCGGGTAAACCTTGGCAAGCTTTGCTTCCCAGGCACTTTCGATTTCTGAAAGTTCGATAACTGCATCGTCAAATGTGATTGTTTCTTCTGCAGTTGTTGAACCGATCCTGCAAACTGTTCCTTCTGCAAAGTCCTTGTTTGCCTCAAGGTCTTCTGCTGTTTCCACGATGATTGAGCCGTACTGTGGTGTAAAGAGGTCTTCGATTGAAGCGGCCTTTTCAATTCCAACTCCAGTTGCAGATGCAGGAATTGTTTCAAGGGCACAACCGACTCTGTTACCGAGAGCCATCTTGCTTACTGCTTCTGCAATTCCGCCTGATGAGACAGGATACATTGCTTCAATCCTGTCTGCGCTGTTGAGCTTGTAGAGGGCCTTTGCATTCTTCTTGAATGTTTCAAAGTCTGGGGCCATCTGGGCATCATAAGGAACAGTAACGATGTAAACGCCGTTGCCAGATTTCTTGAATGAACCTGATGTTACGTTCTTTACGTTTTCTGTATCTACTGCAAATGAAACCAATGTGTGTGGAACATTGATGTCTTCGAATGTTCCGGACATTGAGTCCTTGCCACCGATTGATGGAGTTCCCATTGCCTTCTGTGCATCAATTGAACCGAGCAATGCTGCGGCAGGATATCCCCAGGTCTTTTCACTTACTGCACGTCCAAAGAATTCCTGGAATGTAAGGCGGCAGCTTTCTGGTTTTCCACCCATACATGCAATCTTTGCAAGGGATGAAAGAACGGCTGTCTGAGCTCCGTGCCATGGCGACCAGTTTGAAACGCGCGGGTCAAATCCGTAAGACATGAGGCTGACTGTTGAAGTTTCGCGTGGTGAAAGAACAGGGAACTTTGCTGCCATACCTGCTTCAGGTGTACCCTGGTACTTTCCGCCGTAAGGGAAGAGTACAGAGCCAGAACCGATGGATCCGTCAAAGCGTTCTCCAAGTCCGCGCTGTGAACAGCAGGCAAGGTCATTCATGTTTGCAAGCCATGCTTCTTCAAGCTTGTCGCTGTCGATAGCTTCTGATGCAGCATCGTATTCCTTGAGGACTTCTGCAACTGAATCGAGAGGCTTAACCAGTGGAGATTCTGTCTGTGGGGCAGGGCTTTCGATTTCTGCAACTGCGTGATGTTCTGCACCTGCTGCATCAAGGAACGAGCGGTCAAGTTCTACGATTGTCTTTCCGCGCCACTTCATTACAAGCTTGTCTGTATCTGTAACTTCAGCAACAACAACTGCGTTGAGGTTTTCGTCGTTTGTTGCCTTGATGAATTTTTCTACATCGCCCTTGCGAACAACACAGGCCATTCTTTCCTGACTTTCTGAAATTGCAAGTTCTGTTCCGTCGAGACCATCGTACTTCTTTGGAACCTTGTCGAGGTTGATTTCAAGGCCAGGGGCAAGTTCACCGATGGCAACTGAAACACCACCGGCACCAAAGTCGTTGCAGCGGCGGATCATCTTGCACACTTCCTTGTTGCGGAAAAGCTTCTGGATCTTGCGTTCTTCTACTGCATTACCTTTCTGAACTTCAGCGGCAGCAGTTGTAACTGATTTTGTAGTATGAACTTTTGATGAACCTGTAGCACCACCGATACCATCGCGACCAGTTCCGCCACCAAGAAGGATGACTACATCGCCTGCATCCGGTTCTTCGCGGAGTACCTGGTCAGCAGGAGATGCTGAAATAACGGCACCAAGTTCCATGCGCTTTGCAACATAGCCCGGGTGATAGATTTCCTGAACCTGACCTGTAGTAAGGCCGATCTGGTTTCCGTATGAAGAAAATCCCTGGGCTGCTTCACGGCAGATCTTAATCTGTGGAAGTTTTCCCTTGAGTGTTTCTGCAAGTGATACTGTTGGATCTGCAGCACCGGTAATGCGCATTGACTGGTAAACCCATGAACGTCCAGAAAGAGGATCGCGGATTGCACCACCAAGGCAGGTTGCAGCTCCACCGAATGGTTCGATTTCTGTAGGGTGATTGTGTGTTTCGTTCTTGAACTGAAGGAGCCAGCGTTCTGTAGCTTCAGGTGAATTTTCGTCGATTGGATTTCCGTTGGCATCAGTTGTGTAGTGAAGGTCAACGAAAACTGAACAGGCGTTGATTTCTGCACTGACTTCGATGTCATCAAGCTTGTTGTTCTTGCGGAGGTACTTTGCGGCGATACATGCCATGTCCATGAGAGTAACAGGCTTGTCCTTGCGACCAACATAAAGGTCGGTGCGCATAGCTGTGTAGTTTTCGTAAGACTTCTTGAAGAGGCTTGCGTAAGGACCGTCGGCAATCTTTACTTCGTCAAGGTTTGTAAGGAATGTTGTATGGCGGCAGTGGTCAGACCAGTATGTATCAAGAACACGGATTTCTGTGATTGTAGGATCGCGGTTGATGCTCTTGAAATAGTCCTGAAGGAATTTGATGTCGAGCAAATCCATTGCAAGACCAAGTTCCCTGCGGTATGAATCAAGCTTTGCTTCGTCCATTGCGTTGAAGCCTTCAACTGTAGGAATGTCAGCAGGATTCATTGCATCCATCTTGAGGGTTGCAGGTTTGGTTGAATCTGTAAGGCGGCTGTCTACAGGGTTGATGAGGTAGCTCTGGATCTTGAGGAGTTCATCCTTTGAGATGTTGCCTTCAAGAAGAACAACCTTTGCACACCTTACGCGTGGAGGTTCTGTTCCGACTGTAGTTTCTGATTTCATTCCTTCCCGAAGGAGTGAAAGACACTGTTCAGCGCTGTCGGCTCTCTGGTCATACTGTCCGGGAAGGAATTCCCAGACGATTACCTGATTGCCGGCAGGAACTTCAAGTTCTTCAAATGTAACTAAGTCACTCTGAGGTTCTGAGAAAATGCGTGTGGCTGCTACTTTTGCTACAGCATCTGCAACATTTTCTACATCGTAACGGTTGAAATAGCGAACACCGCTAACACCACTAATTCCCAAAAATCCGTTGATTTCGGACTTGATGCGGGCTGCTTCATTTTCAAAGCCAGCCTTTCTTTCTACATAGATACGAAACATTCGCTTATTATAGAAGAAATGAAGTTCATTGTAAATTATACGGCGAAAGCTTACCTTTCTAGCGCTGAATCCTTCCGCTGGCATTTCCGGCGGCAAGGCGTTCAACTTCCTCCGCAGTAACCATGTTGAAGTCCCCTTCAACGGAGTGCTTGAGGCATGAAGCGGCACTTGCAAATTCCACGGCTTCCATTGAAGTTTTTCCAGAAAGGATTGAATAGATGAGACCCGCACAGAAACTGTCTCCGCCGCCAAGACGGTCAACGATCATCATCTCATGCTCACGGCTGAAATAGTAATCGGCTCCATCGTAGTAAAGGGCTGTCCAGCGGTTTATGTTTGCGTTTATAGAAGTGCGAAGTGTAATTGCAACCTTCTTGAATCCGTATTTGTCTGCAAGTTTTTTTGCAACGGTCTTGTAGCCGTTCTTGTTAAGTTTACCGTTTTCAATGTCCGTGTCATCGGCTTCGATTCCAAAGACATCCTTTGCATCCTCTTCGTTGGCAACACAGACATGGGCATAAGGAGCAATCTTTTCCATTGTTTCCTTAGCCTGTTCCTTTGTCCAAAGCTTGCTGCGGTAGTTAAGGTCAATGCTTACGGGTATGTTTTTTTCCTTTGCCTTTTTGCATGCCTCGATGCAGATGGAAGGAAGATTGCCGCCAAGGGCAGGGGTTATCCCCGTCAGATGGAACCAGTCGGCGCCTTCAAAAATCCTATCCCAGTCAAAGTCATCGGAAGAACTTTCTGCAATGGCCGAACCGGCCCTGTCATAAATGCACTTTGAAGGCCTCTGGCTTGCACCGCGTTCATTGAAGTAGATTCCCACACGGTTGCCGCCACGGGTGATGAAAGAAGTGTTTACTCCAAAACGGCGCAATGCGTTTACCGCACACTGTCCTATTTCATGGGCAGGAAGTTTTGTTACATAAACTGAATCTGCACCGAAATGGGCAAGGGAAACAGCAACATTTGCTTCCGCACCGCCAAAAGTAGTCGTCATTCTGTCCGACTGGACAAAACGGTAGTATCCTTCAGGTTCAATGCGGAGCATGACTTCGCCGAATGTAACAACTTTCATCTAGTTCCCTGCCAGTGGAGTATCTTGAAGAATGAGGAAGCGGCTTGCATATCCCTTGAAATAGTCATCTTCCGTAAGGGTATAGGACATTATGCTTCTTCTGGCTGTGTCTGCAGCCACTATCTTTCCGTTTTTATCTGCTGTTCTTGTTCCGTACTCACGGATTCCGTTCTTTGCATTTCCGCGAGGATAAATCGTAAGGTTCATGTCGTCATCCCATACGATTTCAGGAGAATACCAGTCATCAAGGACACAATCGATGAGGGCAAGATTGTCCCAATCCTTTGTACTTGCTGCACTTCCTTTTCCGTCTGTCTTGAGAACAAATGCAGAAGACTTATTCTTTCTGTCACCTGTAAACCTGCAGTTCTTGAAGACAAAACCTGGCTTTTCTGCAAGGGACTGGCTGTTTACAACGCAGGCGTCCTTTTCACCAAAGGTATCTTCGCGAAGGTAAATTTCACAGTCTTCAAAATAAGAAAGTTCGCTTTCTCCGTAGATGAAATCCTTGTCTCCCGAAATCCTGCATTCTGTAAAGGAAGAATTTCCTTTCAGGTAAAGGGTGTTCTGCCTGCCCGCAATTACCATTCCGCTGCAGTTCAACGTCCCTGAAGTATTTCCCCACACAAGGGCTTCCGCACTGTCTGCAAGGGCATTGCCTTCTTCAATTGTCTTTACATGTGTATTTTCGATTGTGAAATTTTTAAGCGTTACCTTTGTGGCATTAGGCCCAAATACAAAAACACCCCTGTTGTTAATTCCACTGTTGTAAGATTCACAGTTGTCTGCCTTAAGGACACATTCATCAGCCTTGGTACCAGGAAAACTTTCGATTACAACAGGATTAGAAAGGTTGTAGCGAACCGACTCCCTGTACATCCCCGGTTCAAGAATTATATGAACGGCAGAATCCTTTGAAATGCTGCCGGAAGACGACATTTCCTTTATTTTTTTTAGGGCAGACGTCAATGCTGCAGGTGATTTTGAACTAACATTTATTTCAATCATATTTGAAAGTATAGTATGCAAATCAATAAATAGCAAACACATAGGCTTTCCAGAAGCCCTGGACCTTCATCCATAACACAAATTTCTTTTGCATATCATATAAATTTGAAATGCGTTTTTTTTTGTTGCGTATTTTATATAGTGTAATATTCTATTATATGGAGGAAATTATAGATGAAAAAACTTTTAGTTGTTATTGCAGCAGCACTTATGTCATCAGGACTTTTTGCACAGGCTGCAGGAAATTGGGTTGCTTATTCTGATGAAGAAGGCAACGGAGGATCAAGTACAGCAGTTGCTACAGAAAACAATGGCACTGTAAACTTTTCTGGAACAGTTACAACACAGTACCGGTACGGTTATGCTGGTATCCGCACAGACGATGCAGCATTCATCGAAGCACTCAAGAGCGCAAAGGGCATCAAACTTACAGTAAAGGGTGACGGAAAGAAGTACAGCGTTCGCATTGAAACAACAGACAGACCTGACTACTGCTTCCATCAGTTCACATTCCCAACATCCGGATCCAACAAGACTTTCGAAATCCCTTTCACAAGGCTTACACAGGAACCATGGGGAAAGGCTGCTAAATTCGATCCAAGCAAGATCAAGACTGTTTCTATCCACACAGTTGGACAGCCAATTCCACAGTACAGCCTCGACATTGTCAAGCTTGAACTCTTAAAGTAAACCTTCTACTTCAAAAAACAAGCGGTCAAGCCGCTTGTTTTTTTTTAAGGGCTAATGGTATAATTTTTAGTGGGAATTCCCACTCGATACCAGGAGGCACATCATGCAGACTGTTGCAATAAAAAGCTATGATGCAAAAATTGACTCAAAGAAAAGAATAACACTTAGAAATGCTTTGTATGAATACTTTCATATTGAAGAATATGCAGATGGAAAAATTGTGCTTGAGCCGAGAGTTCTTGTCAAACCATTTGAAATATCAAAAAATACTTTATCGATGATGGATTCATCTGTTGAAAATTTTAGGAATGGAATTGTTTCTGATCCGATTGATTTATCTGCATTTGGAGAAGAATAATGTTCAAAATCAGAATGGGAATTCCAGAAATGAAGTCATTATGGGATGATTTGCTCAAAAAAAATACAGAGAATACTGCAAATAAAGGTGAGCAGTTGCTTTTTAAGAAACTTGGAAATGCCCTGCGAAAGCTTTCTGCTGATTCAAAATATCCTAGCTTGAAATCTCATGAAATTGATGCACTAACAAATAGATATGGAATGAAAGTATGGGAATCTTATCTTGAAAATAATAATTCAGGTGCGATGAGAATATTTTGGCTATACGGTTCTGATAGGGAAGATATAACAATTATAGGACTTGAACCACACCCGAATGACAAGAAAGATGCCTATGAAAAAATTGTATTATCAGGTATGGAACAGAAAGAAGGTAAATAAAACCTAACACGCATTTCAAATCACCGACACGCAGTCAATCTGCGTGCGGTTTAAAATTATTGCCAATATCATATCCAGAATAATGAAATTTGCTTAATTTTTCATGCAAATCATGTTATATTATAAATCGGAGGCTCAATATGGCAATGTTACAAGTCAGAGATATGGATGATCGTTTATATGACAGACTGAAATTTGCGGCAAAGCATGATAACCGTTCAATAAGTCAACAAGTAATTACAATCTTACAAAACTATTTTACATCTGTTCCTTCAAAAAGAAAAAATGCCACAGAAGAATTCTTAAAACTGGCAGGTTCATGGGAAGACTCAAGAACAACCGAAGAAATTCTTAAAGATATTTATGATTCAAGAAAAGATTCAAAACGATTTGAGGGATTAGATGGCATATTTGATTGATACAGACACAATTGTTTTTGCTCTTCGTAATGAAAAATCTGTAATAGAAAAATTTGAAGAAAATAAAAATATACCAATTTCAATTTCTATGATTACCTATGCGGAACTTGTTTTTGGTGCAAAACGTTCTCAAAATGAACAAAAAAATATGATAAAAGTAAATCACATTCGTGAAATTTATCCTATCGAAGAATTGAACGAAGGTGTTATGGAAGTATTTGCTGACATAAAGGCACAAATGCTTGCAGATGGAAATAGAATCGAAGATATGGATTTACTTGTAGCAGCAACTGCTATTTATAATGATTTAACTTTAGTAACAAACAATACAAAACACTTCAAAAGTGTTCCTAATCTTAAGCTTGAAAACTGGAAAAAATAAAACCTAACACGCTTTTCAAAACCGACTTCGAGACAAGCTAAGAAGGACTTCAGAAATGGAGTCCTTCTTTCTTTTAAAGTTGACGTTATTATTTTTCTTACTATATTTATGAAACACCTTGGGAGAAAAAAGGCGTAAAAAAATAGAATTGGACTTCTAGCATTGCAAAGCGAATGGGAAAGTGTTCGAAATACATCCAAATATTTAGAATTCATTTATGCCATATCTAGCAAAACTGGATTTCATCTGTACAAATAAATCCAACAATTAGGAGGGAACATGAAAAAAGAAACAGTTCTTAATGTTGAAGGATTTGTAATTCCAATCAGACAGGGCTTTTATAAACAGCCGGTTCTTTACCTGAATGTTGAAACAAGGAATCTTCATGGTGAATATCCCCTGACTTCTACGGAAGAAGATATGGAAGCATTTTGCAGAAGTCAAATTCAATCAATCTCCAGATATTTAGAGTACACAAAACTATGGACTTTCAATAATCCATTCAAGTTTGAAAACGGAGAAGTGGAATATATACTGGGTAATTATTATCAGTTGAACATCAATGTAGATTCCACATCCAGACAGAAAATAGAAATGGATGAAGAAAACAAAAAGATAAATCTTACAATCCGATGCAAAGAGAATGTTTCTAAATATCTGGATAAATATTTTCGGCATCTTCTGAAAAATTATATTCAGGAAATAATCCCAGAACTTGAAGATGTATTGGATGTAAAATCATCAGGTTTTAAGATTGGTAAATTGAAAGATGCTTATGGTTGCTGCAATAAAGATGGCTTTTTGAAATTTGATCCAATTCTATATCGCAAGTCAAAGGATGCCGTAAAAACAGTTGTTTTGCATGAGCTCTGTCATATCAAGGAATTCAATCATAAAGGAGAATTTTTTGAATTGATGGAAAAGGTTATTCCAGATTGGAAGAAATGGGATTCAAAACTTAGGTTAGCTTTTCCGGAGATTGTAATTAAATGAAGTCAGAAAAAAACAAAAATTTCAGGAGAAAAATAAAATGCAATCAGATTTCTTTTCAAAAAATGAAGAAATATGGAACAAGGTTGAAGGGTTTGAAAAAGAAGTTTTCTGCTATTTAAGTGAATATTATGCAGATGATGAATATGTCCTAAGCTGGACACAGGAGGATTTAGAAAACTTTATATCTGATTTTGCAGAAAATTTTATGCGATGGATCTTTAAGCTTGAATTAAAAAGCTTGCCCTCAAATCCAGATTTTGAATGGCTAGGGGACATATACAATGAATTTGCAGAACATTCTTATAGGTTTAATATAAAAACTGATGAAAGTCCGTCAAAGTTTTTTAAACGAATAGATCTTACAAATAAAACTGAAGGTTATGAAATGGATAAAAATCCTCAGTTAACAGATGAAAGTGATGAAGAATATGAAGCGAGAATCCACAATATCATTGCTCAGAAATGCAAAAAACTAATTGAGATTGAAACCTCTAAATTACGAACGGAAACAAAAGGAAAAATAAATTTTTTAAAAGAAACATACCCACATATATTCGGAGAAACGAAATATGTAGGAACAGTTTATGGGTTTCCATTCAAAGCTTCATTAGTTGCACTCGATTATGGGGGACGAAAGATCTTTGTAACGTATGAAGACCTTATGAAATTTGATAACACAGAAGATTTCGGAAAAATTATTCTTACAACTGAGTATTGACCAGGAGGCAACATGACAACAATTGATTCAAAGGAACTTTACGAAGTATTGGCAGAAATACCTGCAGAACAGAACATTATGCTTGCAGGAAAACATGGTATCGGAAAATCACAGATTCTTACAAAATATTTTGAAGATCAGGGAATGAAAGTTGTTCCTCTTTTTCTTGGACAGATGAGTGATCCGGGAGACCTTATCGGTTTACCTGACCGTGACAGTAAAGCAGGGAAAACACAGTTTCTCCCGCCATTCTGGTTTCCTCTGGATGATACTCCTGTTGTGCTTTTCCTAGATGAATTGAACCGCGCCCGCCCGGAGATTCTTCAGTCTGTAATGGATCTTGCCCTTAACAAAACAATCGCAGGTAGAAAATTACCGGAAGGAAGCCGCATTATTTCTGCAGTAAACAGTGGCGATGAATACCAGCTCACAGATTTAGACCCGGCATTGATTTCAAGATTCAATATCTACGAGTTCAAACCAAGTGCTGCAGAATGGATTATGTGGGCTAACAAAAATGATATTGATTACAGAGTCATCGGATTCATTCAGGAAAATGCAGGTGAACTTGACGGACAAGGTTATTCTATCGGTGAAACTGACAGCCTTGAAAAAACTCCAGACAGACGCGGATGGGAAAAAGTCAGCAATATAATCAAAAACCGCGAAAATCTTTCAAAGACAACTTTCAAAACAATTTGCGGCATTATTGGAGCAGGGGCAGCAACAAAATTCAATCACTACCTTAAGGAAACTCATCTGCTTGGAGCAAAAGATGTGTTTGAAGGATTTGAAAAAGTTCAGCCAGTACTTGAAAAGTACAACATGCCTCAGATTGCTCTTGTAAATGACAGCCTTTACCAGTTCTTTGAAGGAACGGCAGCAAAGAAAATTCCAAAAGATACTGCAGAAAATTTCTTTGCTTATGCTCAGTGGTTAAGGACTTCAAAGCGTAATGAAGGTCTTGCTCATCTTGCAAATAACTTCACAGATCCGCACTACGACAAAGCAAAATTGTTCATTATTAATAGCTGCCCGGAGTTGTATGAACTGTTCGTGGATTTCATTTCGGAGATGTAGTTATAGTTTAAGAAAATTGTAAACAGGATGAATGAATGATTCACAATCAATAACAGTCAAGGATGCAATGAATCTAAAAGTGATGCATCTAAATCTGCATATTCGAATATCCAATTGTCTGCGTAATAGGAGAATTATAACTTTATCTGAACTAACAAAATTAGATGCGAATTCTTTGATAAAATGCAGGGGAATTGGAAAAAGATCTGTTGCTGAGATTGAATCCAGTCTTAAGCTTTTGGGATTAAAATTCATAATGTCACAACAGGATTGGGAGATCTGGACAAAACAACACGAGGAACTGATTAAAAAACTTTTGCTTGATGAAAAAATATTCATGCTAAACAATTTAAGATACACAGTATTGTTTATCGAAAATAATTCTAATGAAAAAATAGTGATTAATGAATATATGGAAGTTAGTGAATATATGGATATGCCCTCAGATTTCACAAAGGCCTGAATAGAGCCTGTTTTAGCTCGAATAAAAATTCCAACTGTAAAAGATGAAAAACTCTGTGAGGTATTACATGAAGGTTTTCCAACTTATCCACTACCAAATGAAGTTGCTTCTAATGTAACTTCTAAACTAAAGGAATTTTTCATCACTTCTTATGGTGAGAATTACGAAGGGAAAATGAAAAAACTAATGGATTTTAGAAGTCAGATTATTGACATATATATTAATAAGGAGAAGGAAGGAAACAAATGAGAACACACATTCCTTTAATCAAACAGTTGTAGGAGAATTATGACAAAGGAAGAAGTTTTAGACATAAAAACAACGCTGGAAAAAATCATAGAAAATCTTTTTTTATGTGAACCGCTGATGTTCGCAACATACTGCACTCATGTTCTTACGATAAATCCAAAAATCACAGTGCCATTCCGATCCGGAAAAATGAGAATTGAATACAATCTAAATATCCTTGAAAAAATGAATTTTGAAGAAATAAAAAAATGCTTCGAGACAGAAATTATCAGAGTAATTCTGAAGCATCCATATTCAAGAAAGCCAGATCCATTCAATCCTTGTATAGCAATCATGGCAAGTGATGTAACAATTCACCAGGAATTAGCAGAAAAATTGGAGTTGCCTCCAAGCTTGAGCTATGAGCAGTACTATTCTTTGATGAGACCAGAAGAAATTGTCCGGAAGGAATCTGAAACAAAAATGAAATCTGGGAAGATTGAAAAAAATGATGCTCCCGATAATTCTCTAGACTTTAATCAAGAAGATAGCTTAGATTCTTCTGATTTTGAGGAGAATGATAACTCTTCCATCAGTAACATAGAAGGAAATGAAAATCCTTCAGCTCCATCATTTGCAGATGATAAAACGTTGCAAAAACTTTTATCTCAAGCCTACGATGCAGAATACGGAGCCACAGGTCTTTGGGAAGAAAATGATATTGCAATAGAAGAACTTAACAGTTTAATAAAAGATTATGCAGCAAGAGGAGGAAATAGCTGGGGAAGTTTAGGAAGACATCTCAAAGACCAGATTCTAGCATCATTAAATGCAAAAATTGATTACAGAAAAGTTCTTAAAAATTTCAGGGCTTCAATTCTCTCTGAAAAAAAGCATTTGACTAGGTTCAAGCCAAGCCGTCGTTTTGGATTTGAATACATGGGATCCAAAAGAGAGTTTACAACAAAACTTCTTCTAGCAATCGACACAAGCGGTTCAATCAGTAATCAGAATTTAAAAAACTTTTATGGTGTCATAAACAAGTTTTTTAAATATGGCATTGAATCCATTGATGTTCTAAATTTTGATTGTGAATTGCAAGGTGAACCTGTAAGTTTTAAGAAGCGACAGACATCATTTACCATATCAGGTCGAGGGGGTACCGATTTCCAGCCAGTATTCGATTATGCAAAAGACCACCCAGAATATGACGGTGTAATTATTCTTACCGACGGTTATGCCGATCACCCCCAAAAGAAACCTGGAACTAAAGCAAGATTTGTATGGGTTTTAACATCAGAGGATGAATATAATGAACATAAGGACTGGATGAAGCAAACTGGAAAAAGCTGCTTTTTAACTGCAAGGTAAAATTGAATACATTCATAGGGCATCGTTTTGAACAGATTTGCGAGACTTATCTAAAAGAGCAGTTCTATAATGGAAAAATGCCTTTTTTTGCTGAAAATCTTTGTCGCTGGTGGGGAAAAAATCCTGTTCTTAAAAAACAGGAAGAGATAAATTTATTAGCGACTGATGATGAGAATGCAGTTATTTGTGAATGTACTCTCCGCTGCAACCTGAACTGTCTTCACTGTGGCAGTGATTGCCTAAAAACAAGTAAAACTCCAGATATGCCTGTAAAAGATTTCATCGAAGTTCTTGATGACATAAGAATCAATTATAGGCCAGCAAATTTGTTTGTATGTATTACAGGTGGAGAACCTCTTTTACGCACAGACCTGGAGGAAGCAGGCCGACAAATTGCTGAAAGAGGCTATGGCTGGGGTATTGTTACAAATGGTCTTTTATTTACAAAAGAACGTTTTGATTCTTTATTAAAGGCCGGAATGTGTAGCCTTAGTTTTTCCATTGATGGCTTTGAAAAAGAACATGCATTTATGAGACAGAATGATGTTGTTTATTCAAAGGTGATTGAAGGAATCAAAATTATTACAGAATATAAGCGTACCTGGAGTCGTCCATTTGCTTTTGATGTAATAACTTGTGTTCATAAAGGAAACCTTGCAATTCTTCCTAAATTAAGAGATTACTTAATGGAACTTGGGGTAGAGAATTGGCGTATCTTCACTATTTTTCCATCTGGTAGAGCTGCTAAAAATGATTTCTCTTTGAGCCATGAAGAATACCTTCAAGTAATGTCTTTTATAGAAGAAACGCGTAAGACTGAAAAAACTGCAAAAAGAAGAGGTGAATCGTATATCCATGTCTCTACTGCTTGTGAAGGCTATCTTGGGAAATATGACAGTAAAGTTAATGATGGATTCTTTTCATGCATGGCAGGTGTTTCTGTTGGATCGGTAATGTGTGACGGATCAGTAACTGGTTGTCTTTCAGTTCGAGGTGATTTTATTCAGGGAAATATCTATAAAGAAAGTTTTGTTGATATTTGGAATGACCGTTTTCAAATCATGAGAGATCGTAGTTGGACCAAAAAGGGAGGGTGCGGAAAGTGTAAACACTGGAAAAACTGTATGGGAAACGGAATGCATTTACATAAAGATATGGAAAGTGGGCCTGGAATTTGTAATATGAGATTACTTAGGGAGAAATGTTGACAGATATAATTAACATATGATCTTCCACTTTCATAATTATTAATTTTTTGAAAATGAATAAAAGAAAGGCTCAATCCTAAATTTTGTGTGATTTTTGGTTTCTGACATAAGTTTTTCTT
>SAMEA3663296__coassemble_128_pt1 | contig 42008 bp, 37 predicted proteins | sample SAMEA3663296__metabat2_low_PE_018 | metagenome-assembled genome bin SAMEA3663296 (sample SAMEA3663296) | pig gut metagenome | biome: pig gut; feature: pig-associated habitat; material: faeces | place: China | collected 2013
CAGCATGACGAGTAGTTTTTGATGCTGAATCAAGTTCAGCATGACGAGTAGTTTTGAATTGAGCGTAACTGTCATCCCGAACTGGCAAACTGTCATCCCGAACTCGATTCGGGATCTCGGCTTCAATTTCCTTCTGCACTTCTTCAATTTCTGTCAAAGAATTTTCAAAAATGCGTCCCAGGATATCAACGGAAATCTGGCTTTCAAAATCATAGTCGGCAAGACGCTTTGCATGAACTAACAGAACATCGTCACCAACTTTTATATTGTCCAGAACTTCATCTGTTTTAAACAATCCTCCGTTGTAGGCAAAGACATTTTTTGAACTGTCGCTTTCATTTTTGTAGCCTTTATCAATTCTGTCAAAATAAGTTTTAAAAACATTATACAAAGGCTGACCGTATCCCATTTCCTTCAACTTTTGATAGTCACAAATGATTCCCGCAATGCTGTTTGGCGGCAAAAGATTTCGGTCCTCGCAAAAAAGAATAAAAAGAATCCTGTCCAGAAGCTTCTGTGTTTTTTTGAAAAGCACAAGTTTGTTGATTTTGCCATCGTCACAAGATGCTGAAACAAGTTCAGCATGACGGTTTTCAGAATCTGCATGACAATCTTCGGATTGTAAATTATTCTCACATAAATCTTCAAACAAAAGACGCTTGAATGTGGAATAGTCTGCATAAAAATTATCCGTTATCTGTTTTTCTTCGCTTAAAGTTTCGTGCTTTAGTTTTAATGGAATATCTGCCTTAAGCTGATTAAGTTCCAGAAGCAGATACAAAATGCAGAACCGTTCAAAGCTCAAGGTGAACAAATTGAATTCTTCAAATTCAATCTGAGTTTCCACATAAATTCTAAGGCGTTCAAAATTGGAAACAATTACATAATTACATTCATTGTGGAAGTTTTTATAGCTGAATGCCTGGAACGCAACTTTATCCAGGTCGGTTGTATCTGTTCCTTTCAGCTCAATTACTGCACGGATTTTGTTTTCGTTATTTTCTTCGCAGATTGCACCGTCGGACTTTTTGGAATTGCTTTTGTTTGCAACTTCATTTTTTAATTCAGTCAGAATATTGTAGTTTTCTTCCGGCTTGATTGTGTAGCCAAGAACAGAAACAAACAGATCGCGGATAAAGCCTTCCTGATACTGTTCTTCCTTTGAATTGCGGATGTTTTCAATTTTCTTTTCGTTCTTAAAAATTGAACAGAACAAATCGTATTTCTGTTCAAGAAGTTCTTTATCTAACTTTAAAAGGTATTTTTCTACAATTTTTTTCTGAAACATATTCCTATAATTTCCCTTGTTTCAGTATATCATAAAACATCTTTCAAATTCACTTCTTTGTTTTCCACAAAAAGATCTTCCGGCTGGCAAAGAACACTGCCCGTCTGTTCCGCAAGATATGCATGTTCAAAATATGCGGCATTATAACGGCTCGGAGTAAAGACAACATTTATTCCACAGGGTAAAAAATCCCCATCTAAAATTGTAAACCTCATTTCAATTGTTTTATCCTTCCATAAATTGTATAATGTCCAGAAGTTTTATTCAGGAAGTAAAAAAATGACACCACAGGAAACATTAAATTCGGCCCGCAAAATCGTAATCAAGATTGGCAGCAATACCCTTGCAAAAAAAGACGGAACAATAAACGTCGAATTCATGGAAAGCTTTGCACTGGAATGTGCGGCTCTTGCAAAACAGGGAAAGCAGCTGATACTCGTTTCATCAGGTGCACAGGTTGCTGGACTTTCTACAATCGAAGGTTGGGCACACAAGGGTGACATCCACTACCGCCAGGCTCTTGCAGCCATCGGCCAGGTGGAACTCATGCACAAGTGGCGCTGTGCCTTCAAGAAGGCTCAGATTCATGTTGCACAGCTCTTGCTCACAAAGGACGACTTTGAAGACAAGCACCGAACTCTCAACATCCGCAATACAATGTTTACTCTTGTAGACGAAAACGTGATTCCAATCATCAACGAAAACGACAGCATTGCAACTGATGAATTTTTCATCGGCGACAACGACAACCTTAGTGCCCTTACAGCAAACCTCTGGAGTGCAGACCTTCTGGTTCTTTTCAGCGACATTGACGGAATCTACACAGACAATCCAAAAACAAATCCTGATGCAAAACTTGTAGAAGTTGTGGACAACATTGACGAGCTTAAGAAGTCCATTAAAATCGGTTCCACAAATGCATTCGGCACAGGCGGAATTGCAACAAAGATTGAGGCTGCAGAAAAAACGACAAAGTGCGGAATCCCGATGATTCTTGCAAACGGCGGAAAGGAAAATGCCCTCACCCACCTTGCAGACGGAACACAGAAGGCAACAGTCTTCACAGCCGACGACAAGGCTCTGTTCCATGCAATCATGGGGTCATGATTTATTATTTACGAGGCTTTCATTATGACAAACATGGGATTTATCGGAATGGGCAACATGGCCCAGGCAATTGCAAAAGGTTTCATTGCAACAGGAAAGGTGAAGGCAGAAAATGTTTTTGCTTTTGCTCCTAACCAGGAAAAACTCAAAAAGAATGGGGAAGCAATCGGATTTAGTCCATGCGCTTCCCTTGCAGAACTTGCATCAAAGTGCGACACATTGATTGCGGCCTGCAAGCCATACCAGCTTCAGTCGGTAATTTCTGAACTTGGAACAGCCCTTAAGGGAAAGGTTTTGCTCTCCGTTGCTGCAGGCTGGGTTTTTGATACCTTCAACAATATGCTCAATCCTGCCATTGATCCATACAACACAAGGATTCAGTGCATCATGCCGAATACACCTGCAATGGTAGGTCAGGGCGTTATGCTTTTTGAAAAGAAGAATTCTTTGAAGGCTGAAGAACTTGAACAGGCGGTTGAACTTTTCAAGGCCCTTGGAACCGTTGAATTCCTTGATACATCTTTGATGGGAATCGGAGGAGCAATCAGCGGATGTGGTCCTGCCTTCATGGACATGATCATGGAAGCCTATGCCGATGCCGCAGTAAAATACGGAATTGCCCGCGACACAGCATACCGCCTTGTAAGTCAGACAATGGCAGGCAGCGCAATCCTTCAGCAGAAAACAGGAAGCCATCCTGGAGTACTCAAGGATGCAGTCTGTTCTCCAAACGGAACAACAATCTGCGGCGTTGATGCCCTGGAAAAAGCAGGCCTTCGCGGAGCCCTCATTTCAAGCATCGATGCCATCATGAACAAAAAAAGGAACTAGCCCCGTCATTGCAAGGAGCCTTGCCCCACCCGTCATTGCGAAAGGTAAACTACCCTCGCCATTGCTAAAGTTAAATTACCCTCGTCATTGCGAGGAGTGAAACGATGAAGCAATCCACATGCCAGCAGGGAACCTTGCTTAGGCAGGCATTCCTTGTATTCGGGGATTGCTTCACTCCGTTCGCAATGACGAGCTTCATTGGAATGACGAACTATTTTGCTATTACAAAATTTTGCAAAATTGAATGTCTGAGCTCATCTTTGGTATGGCACACTTTCTACGGAAATAACCTTATAAAACAAAACCCCCCGATGCTGAAAATCAACACTGGAGGGCTTTTTCCACCGTTCTACTGTATTCAAGAATCGCCATGGCGATTCTTGAGGCGAAAGTTACAGCAGCTGCAGGCTTCTGTCAATTCACTTGCTTTCGCCATTTATCCTCTGCTGGATATAGTTGTAAACCAATTCTGTTGTACCTTCAATTCCAAGCTTTGAAGAATTAACGCAAAGATCGTAAGCTCTTCTGTCACCCCACTTTCCGCTCTTCTTGCAGAAGTAGTCGTGGTAGGCCGCACGCTTCTTGTTGTGCTGTTCAATCTTCTTGATGGCAGCCTTTCTGTCAAGGCCTTCATGACGGTCGATTACACGCTTTATTTTAGCTTCCATATCAGCATAGATGAAGATGGAAATGAAGTTTTCCATTCCGTGGAAAATATCATCTGCACATCTACCTACGATTACAAAGGAATCGCCGTCTGCAGCCTTTGACTTAAGAAGGGCAAACTGAAGTTCAGCAATGTTTTCTTCCGGAGAACTTGAATGTCCGCGAACAGTCCTTGAAAACAACTTGAGCTTTGGCTTTTCGTCGTATTTCTTAAGGTTGTTTGTATCTACATTCTTGATGCCTGCAACTTCGTCAAGAAGATTTCTGTCGAAAACTTCAATTCCAAGTTTGTCTGCAAGCTGCTTTGCTACAATATGGCCTGCACTTCCGTATTCACGGCCAATAGAAATGATAATCTGCTTTTCCATAAACCAACCCCCGGTTTCCTTACAGGTATCTTACGAAGATAACCAGTGTAGAAATGATCATTACTATCACAGTTGCAGGAACCGCAGTCTTACAGTATGCACCCCAGCTTACAGGGTGTCCGGCCTTAGCAGCTACTGATGTTCCGACAACATTTGCACTTGCACCGATTGGAGTTGCACTGCCACCAATGTCTGTTCCCATAGAAAGGGCCCAAGTCATTGTTGTAAGGGCTACTCCCTGCGATGCTGCAAGACTCTGGATAACAGGAATCATCGTTGCCGCAAACGGAATGTTGTCTACGAATGCCGAAGCAAGTGCTGATACCCAGATGATGATTGCTATCATCAAGTATACATTGCCTCCGGAAATTTTACCAATAAAACCTGCAACAATTTCAAGGATGCCCGTCTGTTCAAGGCCGCCTACAACCATGAAAAGTCCAAGGAAGAAAAGAACTGTCTTGTAGTCCACCTTGCTCATGATTTCACTGATATACTTAGGTGCCGTTGCAAGAGTGATGATTGCAATTCCAAGACCAATTGTTGCAACGCTCAAATGAGTCTGTGCATGAGTTACAAGGAGAACAACTGCAAGGCCGAAGATTCCGCAGCTGATTCCGAATCCCTTCTTGTCAAGGATTGCGCTTTCAGGTGTTGGGAAAGTTGATGTATCTACAGATTCAACATTCTTGAATTCCTTCTTGTATACAAGGAAGAAATAGATGACTGTAAATATGAGGGAGATTCCCGCAATCAAGCCTGTGTTGCATACAAAGTCAGCAAAAGAGTATCCGAATGAAGTACCGATGATGATGTTTGGCGGGTCACCGCACATTGTTGCACTGCCGCCTAAGTTGGCACAGAAAACTTCTGACAAAATCATAGGCACCGGATTGAACTTGAGGAGCTGGCTCAGTTCAACAGTAACTGCTGCAAGGAACAGAATGACTGTGATTGAATCGATGAACATTGCAAGGATTGACGACATGAGCATGAAGGTTATGAAAATAGGAACAACCTTGTACTTAACTGTTTTTGCAAGGAGCATGCACAGCCATCTGAAGAAGCCTACGCGGGCCATGCCTTCAACCATGATCATCATGCCGGCGATAAAGATGATTGTCGCCCAGTTGATTCCGCTTGAAGATTCCTCAGCTTCCTTTGCATACCAGAAGCCCACCGTGAAAATGTTCTTTACATTGAGGGTTTCCATTACGGCTTCCCACGAATGCATTCCCAAACCAAATACCAAAAGCAGTGTCAAAGCACCGCAGACCAAAGTAATCCACTGGCGTTCGAAAATTTCCAGGATGATCATTACGAACATCACGCAGAAAATCGAAACCGCTAAAATTTGAGCTAACATGATGAATATAATATCGTTTCGTTGAATATTCCGCAATTAGTTGCAGATTTTTGCAGAAACTTATCAGGGCATTTCCTTCCATTCCGCTGACGCTCCATTTCAGGCCAGGCTTTCCGCACTTCCGCGTCTTCGCGCTGCATTCTTCCGCTACGCTCCAGAACGGCTCCGCCGGTGCTGCAATCCTTAATGCAAATAAACAACTCAAGGGGTCTGCCCCTGAGGTTCCGTGTTTATAAACCTTCTCCCTTATGCTAAACTACCTTCATGAACGTTCTGATCATTACGCCGCCATTGGTTCAGCTAAATGCGCCATATCCAAGCGGTGCCTACCTGAAATCTTTTTTCAAATCCCTAGGACACAAGGCAACCTGGCTTGATCTAAGCATTGAACTTGTCCACGAAATTTTTTCCCATAGCGGACTTGCAAGGCTTTTTGATCTCACTGAAGAAAAGGCAATGAAACTTGCGGCTAAGGCAGAATCGGAAGGTGATGAAGAAACCGCACTCAACTTGAGGCGCTATGTTCTGCAAAGTGACCTCTGGATAAACTGGATCGACGACATTGTAAAAATTCTTTGCGACGGAACTGATGTGAGCACCCGTGAAATCTGCCACAAGTTCATGTTCAGCCCAAACGTTCCTCGGGGCGCCCGCATGGAAAACTACATTGCAAATCTTGACCGCGAGCCAAATGCCGACGACACCCGCAACCTTGCCACCATGGCCCTTGCCGATCTTGCGGATTACATCACCGTTGTTTTTGACAGGGAATTCAGCCTTGTGCGCTATGCAGAATCAATAACTGTAAACGAAACTAGTTTTTCCGAAATTGAAAAAAACATCGATTCCCCTGTGCTCAAGGAATTCTACGGCCGCGTTTTGGAAAGCAAAATAGACATCAAGGAAAAAACCCTTGTCTGCATTTCAGTTCCCTTCGCCGGAACCTTTACGCCTGCCTTGTTTACCGGCCGCTGGCTTAAGGAAAATTTCGGCGATAAAGTCTACGTTACCTTTGGCGGCGGTTTTGTAAACACGGAACTCCGCGACATAGACGACACTGCCCTTGGCCGCTACACCGACAGCCTAAGCTACGACCGCGGTTACGGAAGCTACAAGGCATGGTTTGACTCTGGAGCCTTTGAAAATTTCACGGATGAAAGCATCTATAAAATGACAAGGATCGTGCCCTGCTCCGATGGAAGTGTCAGAATAATCAAGGCGATTCATGAGAGTTCCGCCTGTGAAAAATTTGAAAATGAAATCACAGAAAGCAACGTGCCTGACTACAGCGACATAGATTTTTCAAAATATCCCCGGGTTGCAGACGACACAAATCCAATGCAGCGCCTCTGGTCCGACGGTGCCTGGATGAAGGCCTACCTTGCCCACGGCTGCTACTGGCATCGCTGCGCTTTCTGCGACACCACTTTGGATTACGTTTCATCCTACAGGATGACCCGGACAGAAAACCTCTACAAAAGTTTGAGCCGTCAGCTTAAGGAACACGGAATTCGTGGCATACACTTTGTTGACGAGGCCATGCCGCCAAAAGCCATGGTTAAATTTGCAGACCTTGCATTGGCAGACCGGCAGAATTTTTCCTGGTGGGGAAACATAAGGTTTGAAAAAGTCTTTACCCGCGACATGGCTGACTTCATGGCTGCCGGAGGTCTCATAGGAGTTTCAGGCGGAATCGAAATCGCGACGGGTTCGGGACTGGACAGCATCAGCAAAGGAACGGACATCAATTCAATCGTAAAGGCATGCTGCGCTTTCAAGGAGGCAGGCATTCTTGTCCACGCCTACATGATCTACGGATATTTTGGAGAGACGGAACAGGACACCATCAACTCTATGGAAACCTTAAGGCAACTTTATGAAGCAGGCCTTCTAGACAGCTGCTTCTGGCACAAATTCGTTTTGACACGGCACTCAAGGATTTATTCTGAATGGAAGGAAGGCAAATATCCGGATTTGAAACCTGTTGAACCAAAGAACGCCGGAATCTTTGCAAAGAACGGACTTCACTTTGAAGGTGAGAACCGTCTTGCAAAATTCGGTGACGGTCTTAATGCCTCGCTTCAGGCATGGATGCACGGAGAGAAACTTTCCATGAGCGTAAACAAATGGTTTGATTTCAAGACACCGTCTCCTACAATTCCAAAGGACTTCATTGAAAATGCCATTGCCCTTTATGAAGCAGAAAGAAATTCCGCCTGGGGGAAAATTCCTTCACTTGAAAAATGCCGCTGGCTTGGCGGAAAAATAATGCGGGACGGCCGCCGCATTATATGGAATTACATGCAGGAAGAATACAGGTCAAAGCTTCCGGAAGGAAAGGATGACATCCAGAAAGAATTCCTTGATGCCCTTGAGTGCCTGAAGTGCGAAAAATTCTATCCTGACGCAATGAAAAATTTCCTTGCAAAAAATCCCGCCTATGAAAAGCCTTTCAGAAAACTCAGGGGATCAGGTCTGATTGAAGTTTAACATCTTTAGCCCCCCTCGTCATTGCGAGGAGCTTGCGACGAAGCAATCCACGGAAAGCAACCATAGCTTAGGGCTTTATTCTCTCGTATAAATCTAACCATGTTGGATTGATGGATTCAATAAGCTGTATCTTTTTTTTCCTGGATCCTGACTTTATTTGTTTTTCTCTAATAATAGCATCCTTAATGTCATTGAACACTTCATAATAACCAAGTTTATCTACACCATATTTTGAAGTGAATCCTTCATAAACTTTATTTTTGTGTTCATACACTCGTTTTACCAAATTGCTTGTTACACCAGTATAAAGAGTTCCATTTCGTTTGTTGAACAGAATATAGATATAAGGTTTTTTTTTCATCCATGGAAAAAAGATAGTAAAATTCAAGACAGAATGCACGCATTCTTTGCTTTCGGGGATTGCTTCACTTCGTTCGCAATGACGGACCCTCTTTGCAATGACTAATGCCCCCTCCGCCATTGCGAAGAAACTTGTAACCTCATTCGTCATTGCGAGGAGATTTGCAACTTCACTCGTCATTGCGAGGAGCTTGCGACGAAGCAATCCACGGAAAGCAACCGTCCAGAAATTGCATCATTGTTCGGCTGCATTGCAGGCTGGTTTTGTTTTACGAGGTTTAGGCCAGGCATCCCATGCCGTCAAGGATAATGCTTGCGGCTACGGTTGCTGCAGTTTCTGTCCTCATGACACGGCTACCCATACCGCAGAGAACAAAGCCGCTGTCCTTCATGAGCTGGCGTTCCTTTGTGGTCCAACCGCGTTCACTTCCGATTGCGGCAACTGCTCCCGCCTCGGTGCTGAATTCAACGCCGCCAATATTTACGGAAGGCTCAATGTTATCGAGGGCACAGAGTTTTATTTCTGGATTGGAATTTTCCTTTATGTAGTCCAGGCATTCCTTCAAGGACTTGTGGATGAAAAGCTCTGGCACATGGGTTGATGCCGCCTGAACAGTTCCGTCCAGAAGCATTTTTGTTCCTGCGTCAGTTGTTGCAAGGTCGCTGTCAAGGTAGGATTTTTCTGTAAGTTCTGTTTTTGTAAGGTGAACTTCGCATACGCCCAGGGCAGCCATATCGCGCAAAAGTCGCTTGAGCTGAATGGGACGCGGAAATCCGATTATCATTTTTAAAGGGAAAAGATTTTTTCCATCTGTCTCTTCCGTAAAGCTGAAGAAAATTTTTCCATCTTCGATTTTTTCAATAGTTGCTTTTCCAGCCCTGCCTCCGATAACGCCTGCAGAGAAAGATTCCCCAGTTTTTTTATGTAGAACCTTTATCAAATGCTGACCCCGTTCATCGGAAGTGCTCAATGGATTTTTAATTTCTTCGCTTGTAAAAAGACAGATGTTCATTTCTATTCCTGTAAAACTAGATGTATTTTCTGAGTTCCTGGTGGTGAACAGTCTTTGTCTTTACTGCAACAATGTAGGAACCGAAGATTGCTGTAAGGGCATCAATGCCTGCTGCAAAAGCACAGATGACTGGCGCCGCATTCTTCAGGAGAAGATATCCAGAATCAAAGTTGCGTCCGTAAATAAGGCACATGGCTGTTACTGCAATGAAAGGACCACCGCAAGGAATTCCTGCAAGGGCAAAAGAAAGCAGGAAAGATATTCCGCCGATCCAGAAAACATCTGTTACAGGAATGCCAAGGCTAGAGTATGAACGCAAAATCAAAACAAAGCTGATTGTCTGAACAAGGGCTGCTCCACCGCGTCCCAAAATAGAGAACAATGGAAAAGCAAAGGCGTTTACCCTTCTCCTGATTCCCAAAGATTCCTTTCCGTGGCGAAGGTGAAGGGCAAGGGCAAGGTTTGTATCTCCACTGAAGAAAGCAGTGATGAAAGGACAAACTCCCGCATAAAGGACCTTGTATGGATGGAGTTCATGACAGAAGAACCTTAGGATTACAGGATAGATTACAAATGCAACGAGAAGAAGAAGCACAAATAGCATGAGGATAAGGCTGTTGAAAACTCCGGTCTTAACTGTTGCAATGAAATCCAAAGTCCAGCGGAACATTACGGCAATCATCCCCACAGCAAGGATTTCCGTAAAGAAGGACATTACTATATAGAAGACTTTGCTCAAGGAATCAAAAAGCGACACTGCAGATTTTGAAGCGTTCAAGTCACTTGCTGAACCTGCACCGGCAAGGAAAGCAAATACAAAGCAAGGGAAAAGGTAAACGCCGTCTATCAGTGCCTCAAATCCTGAATGTGGGAAAATTCTTGTAACAAGAGTGCGCCATGTAAATGGAACAACCTCGCTGATTTTCTCTGTAGTAATTGGAATTCTTGGAAGCTTGATCATGAGGGCTGCAATGAGTCCAAGAAGCATGAGTCCCAAAGATGATGCAACGATTACACCCAAAGTCCAGGCAGTCGTTCTGTAAAGCTGCTTTTCATCACGAAGCTTGAAAGCAGAAACTGCAACAGAAAAGAAAAGGACAGGAACAAGAGTGTAACGTCCTACGCGAATTACAAGGTCTACGATAAAATCAAGAGTAGCCTGAGACTGAACGCTTGATGGAGGAAGAATCAAAGCAAGGACAAGACCTACTCCAATTCCGATAAGATACTTTAACCACAATTTCATGTCTCAATTATCTAATTTTTAGGGATTTTCGGCAACAATGGAGTCCATTCAGAGAAACCATTGCAAAGGCAAAAATTCTTCCTGCATATTTCTTTACATTGCTGGTATGGTGATATCCTTCGACAACCATAAACCACATGGTTGGTGCCGTGAGCCTTCCGAATTATTTTATATGAAAAAAATTGTAACAGTTAGATTGCAAAAAAAACATAGTCAACAGGGATTTTTTTGCATTTAGAGTGATTATTTTGCCATCCATCTGTTATAATGAACCCATGGGAAGCGTTTTAATCAAAGACACGACAAAAGAAGAAAGGGCAAAAATTGTAGCCGAAGCCCTTGGTGATGATTACGAATTGGGATGCGGTTATGAATCTACAGGCATCGACTATCAGCTTTACATTGACGGAAAGAAAGAACTCCGCGAACTGAACATGGAAGCCAACTGCGGGTTTGAAGTTGCTTTTCCTGATGATGTTTCACGCCCAAGCTGTACAAGCGGAATGTAAGAAGACGTTCTTACTGCCATTGAAGTTGCCTTGTTGACCCTTTGGGAGAAATGCATTCGACAGAAATTGCAGAAGGTCATCAGACTCAGGAACATGCATTGAAAAAATGAATGTTTTCTTCAAAAAATCCCCTTGCCATGTTTTTACCATGGTGACTAAAATGTATTTATCATTTTTTGGAGAAAACAATGAATAAAATTTTCGCTGCCGCAATATCATTCATCTGCTGCCTTTGTGCATTTGCGGAAAAAACTGTTCCGCGTGTAGAAGTTACCATGCCTTTTCACAAGGGTGTCAACCTTTCCAACTGGCTTGAACCATGGTACGGACTTTCTGTAAGCAGCAACTTTTTTGGAAGACAGGATTTTGAAGACATGAAAAGCATGGGCGTTGAAATCGTCCGTGTTCCAATTCATTTCGAAGCCTTTTCTTCAAGAGACCCAGACTTTGTCGTTGACGAAAAATTGTGGAAGATAATCGACGAGGCTGTGGGCTGGTGTACAGAACTTAAACTCTACATGATCATAGACATGCACAACGACTGCAACGGGGCTACAAAAACCCGGCCGGATGTTGAAGTGATGCTCAATAAAATCTGGCCTCAGATTGCAGAGCGATACAAGAATTCCTCCGAATATATCCTTTATGAAATCCACAACGAGCCTCACTTTAAAAGCGGAAACCTGAACGCTGATATTGCCAAGTGGGGTAAAATTCAGGGAAGGATTTTAAAGCTTATCAGGACCATTGATACCAAGCATACCGTAATCGTAGGTGCGGAAAACTGGAACAATATTGAAGCCCTCCTTAAGCTTCCAGACTACGAGGACGACAACATCATCTATAACTTCCACGACTATTCGCCATTTTTCTTTACTCATCAGGGAGCAGCATGGACCGATTTGAAAAACATCAAGAACATTCCTTTCCCTTATGACAAGGACAAGATGCCTCCGTTCCCAAAGAAGGAATCCCCATCAGTTAAGCAGCTCTATGAGAATTATGAACATGATTCAAGCGAAGAAGTTATCTGCAAGCCTCTTGATTATGCCGTTAACTTTGCAAACAAAAGAAAGGTTGCCCTCATGTGCAATGAATTTGGCGTAGACATGACGCATCCAGACAAGCAGGAAAGAATCAACTGGTACAGCCTCAAGAACAAGTGGATGGACGAAAGAAACATCATCCGCATCAGCTGGGATTACAAGGCTTCATTTGGAATCTTCAACACAGGAAGTTTTTCCCAGCAGTTTCCTCAGGATGTAAATGTAGATTTGATCGAAGCAATGGGTTACAAAATGCCAAAGGGTGTTCAGCCAAGAACAACTGGATGGCTTAAGAATTCCTACGAAAACGGAGAATACAGGATATTCAGGAATAAACTTGCAAAGAACATTCTTCCGGTTTCATATCTCAATGGCGGAAAATCCACTGCAGCCTTTGACGCAGTTTCAGAAAATAAAGAAACCTGCATTTCCGTTCCAAAGGCCAAACCCTATGAAACTGTCAGGTTCAACTTCCTTGGTGAAGAAAATTTAGAGCCGCTTGTAAACGACAGCCTTTCCCTCGAATTTGAAGTAAAGACAGCACAAAAAGATTTCAAACTTGACGTTTATTTTCTGAATAAAGAAGACCTTTCAAAAGGAAAGGACGGACTGGAATGGAGATGCAAAATTTCCCTTGGACCAAAGGACAAAGTAAACGACGGCAAATGGCACAAGGTAAAAGTTCCATTGAAGGATTTTGAAGACTGCGGAGCCTGGAGTAATTCCATGAACAGATGGTTTCCAGGCGAAGGCCTTTTCAAGTGGAATAAAGTCTGCCAGCTTGTCATTGATTTTTCCGATAACGGACAGAACAAAGAAGTTTGCTTCAAGAACATTTTGATCAAATAAACAAGACAATTCAGAGTGCAGTTTCAAAAATGGGACTGCACTTAAAAAAACGGCCTCCAGAATCCGTTTTGCACGAACCCTAAAGGCCAACCCTCCGGTTATATTTTCACATGCAATTTTTTTTTAGTTTGCCGCTGCCGCAATTGTAAGGCCTATGATGCCGCCAATGATAGCGCCTGCTGCAAGGGATGCTCCGTCAAGTTCTGCATGAACGGGCCTTACTTCCACTTCTTCAACTACTGTCACTGGAGCTGGTACAGTTTTAACTACTTCTACCTTTTTTACCACTGTAGTAGGTCTGCATGCTGGCTTTGGATGTACGTGCTTTGCAACAGGTGCCGGCTTACATTCTGGCTTTGGTGCTTTTGGACCTTCCTGTTTGGCTACTGGTCTTGGTTCATGTTTTGGACTTTCATGCTTTGCAACATGCCTTCTTCTGTTATCATGTTCCTTCCTGTGGCTGATTTCCTTCTTTGGAGCTGGTTTTGCATCAGGTCTTGCATGGTGATTTGAAGCAACCTTCTTTGGCTGTTCCTTTACAGTTTTTGTAGTAGTTGTTGTCTTTACAGTTGTGGTTGTTACTGTCTTTCCCTGTGGATTATTGTGGTGCCCATTTGCAGGCTTTGCAAATGCCGATGCTGTTCCGAGGGCAATGATTGATGCGATTGCTATTGTCTTTACTGTTGTTTTCATAGTTTTCTCCTTGAATTGCAGGTCTTGGATTTGTTTTTACCCTGCTTTTCATCTTTATGATTCAACTATACACCAACAGACCTCCGGCGTATTTAGAAGGCACTTAGAGTAAAATTAAAGGTTTCTAAGAATTGAAAATGCTTCTTATAATCCCAATTCACGGATTTTTTCATCAGGCAATTCAAAATGCTGGTAGTCCTTGCAGGAAGTCCAGTCACCGCCCCACTCAAATCCGTGCTCCGCAAAAAGCCTGCAGCATAAATCATTTCCCGTAAGCTTGTGTGGAAAGTCCCTATTGCGGTCCACATATTCCGTTGCCGTTGCAGGTTCAACATTTGTCCTTCCATTCACTTCCTTTATGTAAGGATTGTAAAGGGGGTTGATGTCTACAGCTACACCAAGGCCGTGCTTTGAAACCTTTGTGGTAAAGGAAATGAACCTGAAGTTGAAGCTGGAAGAATTGTTGTCCCTCATGGAACTTTCGTCGTCAGCATCATACTCGTCTATGAGGCGCATTTTTTCAATCTGATATTTATTGCTGTAAAGGACACGGAAAATTTCAAGAAGGTCTTCTGCTATGATTTTGTTGCAGATCATCTCCCCTTCGTGAACCTTTCCGTCAAATCCAATATGAAGAATGTGAAGGTAACGAAGGTCTTCCCTTTCTACAGTACAGTCCGCCTTGTAGGATTTCCCCTCCATGGATTTAAATATGTCGTCGGGAATTTCCATTGAGTAAAAGGAATCCTTGAATTCCATTCGTTCACCTCTGGTATTGAATCCGTTACAAAAAACAAAGGTTGCGCAGAATGCCATGTAGACAACCGCCACAACCTTTCGCCTGTTTTTTACAAAATTTCCGTAGTCCAATTATATCGTGCTCTTCTTGAGGACTGGTTCACAGGTAACATCAACGCCAAGCTTCTTGAAGATTTTTCTGTCAACTTCGCTGAGCATTACTGTAGTATGAACCTGACATCCCTTGAACATTGGAAGAACTTCAATTGCCTTTTTACAGTTTTCATCATTCTTTGAAAGCATTGCAAGGGCAACCAGAACTTCGTCAGTATGAAGTCTTGGATTCTTTCCACGCAGATATTCAACCTTCATGTTCTGAATAGGTTCAATCATATCGGACGGAATGAGCTTTACGCTGTGATCGATTCCTGCAAGATGTTTTGTTGCATTGAGAATGAGGGCAGCACTCGTTCCAAGAAGGCTTGAAGTTTCAGATGTTATTATCGTTCCGTCTGCAAGTTCCATTGCCGCTGCAGGAACTCCAGATTTCTGACCGCGTTCAATTGCTGCTGCAGTAACGGCCCTGTCCTTTGTGGTGATTCCAGACTGCTGCATGAGAAGCTCGATTTTTTGAACTTCATTTTCAGAGCCTTTACCATCTGCAAGGTTATTGAGGGCTGTGTAGTATCTTCTGATGATTTCCTGATTGCTTGCGTAGCGGCATGCTTCATCGTCAAAGATACAGTTTCCTGCCATGTTAACACCCATGTCTGTTGGAGACTTGTATGGATTGTTGCCGAAGATTCCCTTGAAGATTGCATCAAGAACAGGATAGATTTCAATGTCGCGGTTGTAGTTTACGGTTGTAACGCCGTAAGCTTCAAGGTGCCATGGGTCAATCATGTTAACGTCGTTCAAGTCTGCAGTAGCTGCTTCGTATGCAATGTTTACAGGATGCTTCAATGGAATGTTCCAGATTGGGAATGTCTCGAACTTAGCATAGCCTGCCTTAACGCCGCGCTTGTTTTCCTGATAGAGCTGGCTCAAGCAAGTTGCCATTTTCCCAGATCCTGGTCCTGGGGCCGTAACAACAACCAGTGGACGGGATGTTTCAATGTATTCGTTCTTGCCGTAACCTTCGTCACTGCAGATGAGGTTTACATTTGAAGGATAACCAGGAATTACATAGTGAACATAAGTCTTTATGTTCATCTTCTCAAGCTTTGTACGGAAAATGTCTGCCGCTGTCTGTCCTGAATAATGTGTAATGCAGACGCTGCCTACCATAAGGCCATGGTTCTGGAATTCCTGTCTAAGGCGGAGTACATCCATGTCGTAAGTAATGCCAAGGTCACCGCGAACCTTGTTTTTTTCGATATCAACTGCACTGATTACGATTACGATTTCAGCAACATCAGAAAGCTGCATGAGCATCTTGAGTTTGCTGTCTGGCTGAAATCCCGGAAGAACGCGGGATGCATGGTAGTCGTCAAAAAGCTTGCCGCCGAATTCAAGGTAAAGCTTGTCTCCAAATTTAGAAATTCTTTCCTTAATGTGTTCTGACTGAATCTTCAGATACTTGTCGTTGTCAAATCCGTTTTTCATACGGGATTAAATATTATCACCTTGGGCTTTTTTTTTCAATGAAAGGGAAATGGACAAAATCATTTGTCTATGACAGCCATACTATCGCTGCACTTTCGCCCGAAAATTGTCGGAGTAATTCGTGTACCCCCGTCATTGCCAGCAGGGCCGTTTATGACAGACAGGTAAAGTAATCCACAGGCATAAAAAAAGACCGGAACAATCAAGCACCGGTCTTCCTATCAGTAATGTCTATGGTTTGAATTAGAATACTGTTACAACTTCACCATTAGGATACTTTTCTGCAACATAATCCTTTATCTTCTGGCTCTGGAGAACCTTAACGAGAGTCTTGATTGCTTCATCGTTCTGGCGTCCTTCCTTTACTGCAACAATGTTTACATAAGGAGATTCCTTACCTTCTACGAAAAGTCCGTCCTTTGTTGCAGAAAGACCTGCTGGAATTGCATAGTTTCCGTTAATAACTGCTGCATCAACATCTGCAAGAACGCGTGGAAGTGAAGCTGCTTCAATTTCCTTGAACTTGAGCTTTCTTGGGTTCTTCTTGATGTCGAGAACTGTTGCTGTGATTCCAGCTGCCTTGTCCAATTCAATGAGTCCTGCTGCCTGAAGAAGGAGAAGTGCACGGCCTTCGTTTGTTGGGTCATTTGGAATTGCAACTGTTGCCTTCTTCTTGAGGTCTGCAATTGACTTTACCTTCTTTGAGTAGAGGGCAATTGGTTCAACATGGATGCCGCCAGCATTTGTAAGATGGAAGCCCCTTTCCTTGTTGAATGATTCAAGGTATGGAAGGTGCTGGAAGAAGTTGGCATCGATTTCTCCAGATTCAAGAGCTTCGTTAGGAATTACATAGTCTGTAAAATCAACGACTACGAGATCGATTCCGTCTGCCTTAAGATCTTCCTTGATAAGGTTAAGGAAAGCTGCGTGTGGCTCTGGAGTTGCTCCTACCTTAAGTTTTGTCTGTGCAAAAAGTGCTGTTGCAGCAAGAAGCGCTGCTGCCAAAGTAATAATTTTCTTCATTGTTTTTTCCTCTCTTTTCTAAAAGATATCTGCATCATAGTGAATTCCCGTGGCTTTGTAAAATATTATATTGATATGCTTTGTTATAGGATTTAACTATAAGGATCCTGGGCGAAAGCATTTGTTTATTAGTAGCCTTGAGTTTTAGTAACTTTCGCCCCAAGAAGTGCCCTGCACTTCTTGAACACGGGGGACAAAACATTTGTTTTTATAGATGCCTGCACCTTTTCTAACTTTTGCCCCAAGAAGTGCTCTGCACTTCTTGAACACGGGGGGACAAAACATTTGTTTTTATAGATGCCTGCACCTTTTCTAACTTTCGCCCCGAGAAGTGCCCTGCACTTCCTGAACACGCGGGGACAGACAAAAAATGTGAGTTCAACTCTGTATTTTTGGCATTTTGAATTTTTTATACTGTAAAAACCTCAGATTCCATAGGAGTTAATATGAAAAAATTCTTCAAATCATTGTTTGTCGTTTTAACAATCGCACTGGTTATGCCTATACTTTCTTGTTCTAGTGATACAGCCGGAGATCCAATTCTTTTAGGAAGCAGCAATTCAAGCTGGTACATGCATTATTTTTTTGCTGAATATGGATTGAACTGTGCAATGATACGCAGTCCTGAAAATTCTAATGTCGCAATTTTGTCTACTACAGAACAAGGAAAAGGCGGAAACTTATACAACGGCAGCTTTGTCCAGCTTACAAAAACTGTAAGTGGAAACTCTTACACTTTTATAGGTTCAAAGAACGGAACTACATATGAGGTTAGTGGACAGCTTTCAAAGGTTTCAAACGGAACAACAAAAGACTCCTTTACCATTGAGTATTCCAGCGAAGCAATGAAAAGCCTGGGCTTTAGTGAAGGAAAATCAATCCAGCATTGGACAGAATTAAATAAAGGTGACTTTATTTATTGAAAAAATCACTTAAGATTTCAGAAACAGTTTTAAAGTCTTAGAAATTTTCCCGGTTTTCTTTTGGAAATCGGGTATTTTTTATAGAATTGCGGCAATGAAAAGATATTCATTTTTATTTCTGCTGTTTTTTTCAGCCTCTCTTTTTGCACTGAATGAAAAAAGCATTATTCACGGAACTGCAGTAACTTCCGACGGCCAGTGGAATGCTGTCAGCGTTTTGAACGATGATGTTCATGATTTGGACAACAGGGAAAGCATCTGGGTTTACCGCTCCAATGCTCACTGGGATTTTCCTTTCTGCCTGATTTCCTTCAGGTCCCAAAAAGGATGGTCAATTCCTTCGGTCTGCTATGACAAGAAAGCCGATTCTTTTATTGTCTATCACAATTGCTGGACCTGGGAAAACAAAGACGGCGGATTATTTGAATTCCCCCGTGTGAATGGAAAATTTGAAGCGGTGAATTTTCAGCATTCTGAAACCAGTTCTGATTTGGGAACGGCAATGCTTTTAAGCAATGACTGTGGAGTTTTTCTTGCAGGCCTTTATGGAAAATGGAGCGGCGAAGAAAACCGGAATACAAAAATTTTCAGGCTTAAAAGAAAAGACGGGCATCTGGAACTTAGTGGAATCGATTCCATGAAGAATCTGGAATTTGCACATATTGACTGGAGAAACCGCAAGTTCACAATGGACGACCAGACTTTCAGGGAAGTGATTTTTTCAACTTCCAATGGAATTGTTGCCCTGGACAAAAACGAAAGGGACTGGTGGTACTTTGACTGCAATTCTGAAAAGCTAAAAAAATTCAATTCAAAAGAAGACGCACTTTCATACTCAAAAAATTCTGCACAAAACCAGAATGTAAAAATCTGGCAAATCATTGCTCTTGCTTCATCTGTGATTCTGATTTTAATTCTTGCCTTTGCAGTAATTTTTCTTTTGAAAAAAAACAGGCAGAATAAATCATCGGCCACAAAAGAGAAAAATCAATTCATATTCTCAATCCAGGAAAAAGAACGTGCAAAAATCAGCCGTGACATTCACGATTCAGTCATCCAGGACATCCGGGTAATTCGCCTGGAAACTGAAAATCTCAAGGTTTTCGACGAAAGCAGAAATTTACAGAACAAGTTAGAAGACATTGCAACGGATTGCATCGTTAAGCTCAGGAATATCTGCTACAACCTTGCGCCTGCCGAACTGATGATTCACTCAGAAGAGAATTCCTCAAAGCTGGAACTTCTTTCCATCATCAACAGCCTTGCCCAGCAGTTTTCATCCCGGACTCACATCCCATGCTCGGTTGGCGTTGAAAATGATTTTGAATATCCTGTTTTTGAAAAGGAAGTCACACAGAATCTTTTCAGGATAATTCAGGAATCCCTGACAAACATAGAAAAACATTCCTACGCGACCCAAACTTCAATCTTCATAAAAAGGGAAAATGAAAAAACCGTAATATACATTACAGACGACGGAATCGGATGTTCCGAAGACATTATAAAATCAAGCCTTAAAAGCAGGGAACATCTTGGACTTCGTTCAATGAAAGACAGAATGGAATTGATTGGCGGAAAAATTGATTTCATTTCAAATCAGGATGACGGAATGGAAGTCAGATTGGAAATATGAAAAACGTTTTATACATTATTGATGATCACAACATGGTCAGAAATGGATTGAAAAGCTATCTTGAAAGTCATACGGAATGGAAAGTCATAAAGTATTTTGACAACAGCAGAGACTGCCTTTCCTTCCTGAAAAAACTTCCGGCTGAAGATGAAATTTTTCCTGAAATATTGATTGTTGATGTTCAGCTTATGGGAGAAAATGGATTTCAGCTTGTAAGGGAAATTTCAAAAAATTTTCCTCAGATAAAATGCGTCATGTATTCCATGTATGACACGGCTGGCTTCATTCTTCAGGCAAAAGATTCCGGTGCAAAAGCGTACATTTCAAAAATTGCAAAAGAAGAAGAACTGGTTCATTGCCTTGAACTTGTACAGAGGGGACAGACCTATCTTGAAGACCACATGATTCAGACCCAGAACAAAATCAGTTCAATCGTAACCATGCTTTCAAAACAGGAAAAAAATATTTTCGAAGCCATTCTGCAGGGAAAATCAAATCAGCAGATCTGCGACGAACTTTTTCTTAGCAATAGAACTGTAGAAAATTACACAAGCCGCCTTTACTCAAAGATCAGCGTCAAGGACAGGGAAGAACTTATAAAAAAATACAGCAAATAGGAATAAAAATGAACTTCTTGAAGAAATCTGGAAACAAATTTCAAAGGCATTCAACAATTCCTATTGTCATTGGAGAAACCGGCGCCTTACAGGATAAAATAGAAAAATCCGAAAGAATCAAATGGATTTCAAGTTTTGCAGAAATAACTTCAAGCTACGGAATGCCCTTGATTTACTGGAACATTTATACAGATTCTGAACAATTCGGACAAATTGACCGCCAGAATCTTTCAATCAGGGACGCATTGAAGCTGAACTCAACAACGCCATTGACTTCCTGAAGAAAGAAAACAAACCTGTATCTCTCATGATGATTGACATCGATTTCTTCAAGAAAATCAATGATAACTACGGTCATGCCGATTACCTGCAGCATAGGAATTTACGGCATTAAAGAGGAAGACACAGCCAAGGATGCTTTCATCCACCTGGACAAAGCCCTCTACAATGCCAAAAATAACGGAAGAAACTGCGTAAGCCTCTAATTGCATGCAAGCCGTCACCCTGAACTGACGTCAGATACTTTTTATCTGGAAACTTTATTGATTTCTTGCCTCGGGATAAATTACCAGAGATGATGTGAAGAAAATCTTTATGGCTGAGTCCACTCAGAAACTTTCACCAAAAACTGTAAAGGCTGTTCTTCTGTGCGAGGGCATATCCCCTCGACCCCTTGGTATGGCCTTTGGAAACCTGAGAAGGACACACCTGAACGGAATGACGGAAAACAACTGTTATTCAGGAAATCATATTCAGAAAGAAATTGCCCTGAATAAGATTGCAGAAAATACGGAGCATTTGTTTTCACCAATCCTTAAAAAACTTAGTTCGGATGCAGTTTATGTCATAAAGACGGAGAGAGTTAAAACTTAATCTTTTGGAGGAGCAGCACATGAAAAATGAAACATCAGCAGATAAACTCTGGCTCCAGAAGGAAGTCATCGAATACTTACGATGCGCACCTTCTTCATTTCATTCTTGTGAACGTTATGACTGGCTGAAAGAAAGAGCCATCAAAGACGGTCGCAGAAGAAAGTACAAAAAATCTGATGTTCTGACATTCCTTGAACGCTTACAGATATTAGCCTAAGTACTTAGATGTCGTCACTGGCAGCCCGAAGTTTTGAGACTGTCAGTGAAACCAAAAATCAAACAACATAAGGATAAATTTATGAAACTTACAAACATTATCAGCATGGTGAAAGACACCACTCAGAACTTGCAGCCAAGTTCTAACACAATAGAAGTTTGCCCGCATTTTTTCTCCACTTCATCGCCACTAAAAGACTCTGTCTTTTTGGATTATCTGCCAGACGGCCAGTCTTCTGGACTTCTGATGGCTATGTTTGATTTATATCTTTGTTCGTATCAGTATGTGCAAAATTTGCACATACTGAACTTCCTTCAATTTATTTACTCATCCTCATAAGTCTTGTAATTCTCTACCTGCTCCATTACCTGATTAAACACTTCCTGAGAATAAATCGGTGGGTATCCATTATCAAAGAGGCAGAATTTAATGTCTGATTTGAGCTGATTGCGGACATTTGTATTGTTCAGCCAATCGGTGAAACTTGATTTCAAATCAATCAGTTCTTTTATTTTCTTAGCAAGCTTCTGAATTTTCTTGTTCACCATAATGCCAACATCAGCATCAAAAACATCTTCGCCATATTCGAAATCTTTTTCATCACGCATTTTTATCAGAATGTCGTAGAAGGCCATTTCCTCAAATGTAAGCCCAAGTTTTCTAAAGCGTTCTTTGTCTTCATTCAAATCTTTAAGAATTCTTTCTGCCTGAATTGTTGCATTTGCAATAATCTGGTCTGCTGTAACATCCTGAGTGTCTCCTGCTTCCTGTGAGGAAAGAGCTTTTCTTCTATCGTGATACTGAGCGATTGTTTCATCCAGCATGTCTTTATACTTCTTTGCAGAAGCTTTATTTACTTTTCCATATTCAGTGATTTTCTTACGAAGGAGTTTCATCAAGACTTCAAGCCGGGTTGCAGGCATTTTTATATCGGAAAGGCGTTCCAAGAATTCTGGCCCAAGGATATCTACCTGATCTCCTTCCTGAAGAATATTTTCCACATTGCTGTATTTTAAAGCCTCTTCAACCATTTTTGCCACATACTTGTTCATGGAATCTGTGTCTAAATCGGTTGTTCCGCTCATCTTGCGAACAAAGCCTGCAATGGCCATAAAGCTCTGAGCCAATGCAGACTCTTCTTCTGAAAGCTCTCCTGATGGCTGGCAAATATCGTAAGCGGCTCTAAGTCTTTTTACAATTTTTAAGAAATATGTTTTGAAGGAAACTTTCTTTGCTGCTTTTGTTCCCTTGTTTTCAAGGTTCAATTCTTCTGTAGATTTATAAACATACTCTGCGGCTAAAATCAAAAGTTTATATCTTTGAATGTCAGTTGTGTTTACATCAATAAAAGGATTCAAATCAAATTCCTTAAAAAGTGCTTTTATGATTTCAAGATTTTCACGGAAGATTTCAGTTGCCTGTTCAATGTCATCTTCGCTAGGACCTTTTCCGCCTTGCCCTCCACCATAGATTTTCATCGCTTCAAGCATATTTTCCCGAATACCTATATAGTCGATGATAAGGCCGAATTCTTTTCCAGGGTATTTTCTGTTTACGCGACTGATAGTTTGAATAAGTCCGTGCTTTTGAAGGGGCTTGTCGTTATACATGTAAGTCAAAGTATCAACGCTAAAACCTGTAATCCACATATCGACTACAATAACAAGACGAAGGTTTGATTCCGGCTGCTTGAATGCAACATCAAGTTTGTCACTTCGTTCATCGTTTTTTACGCCGCCAAGATAGTTGTACATTTCTTCTTTGTCATTTGAACCAACGCTTGCAACCATTGCAATATATGGCATATCCTTAAGTTCAGAAAGTTTTTCGGCATCCACTTTCATTCCATCAGGATGCTTTTTTTCTACAAACCATTCGGGATATTTTTCTTTGAATTGACACAAAAGGTCATAAGCAATTTTTCTATTTGCACAGACAATCATTGCCTTTTGAACACGTTCAAGATCTTTTTCGCAGCGACTGGTAAAATCATCATGAATATCAATTGCAAGTTTTGAAAGTCTTCCCGGTTCACCAAGAATTATTTCCATAGAACTCATGGCTTCTTTGCTTGCTTTTATATCTTCTGCAGTTGCTCCTTCATCCGCACACTTTTTGTAATAAGCTTCAATCTGAGCGACAGTTTTTGGATCTGCCAGAACTTTTGCAATGCGTGGATGATATTTGATTGGAACTGTTAGCCCGTCTGCCACTGCCTGATCCATTGTGTAGCGATCAATTTCTTCGCCAAAAGTCTGATATGTCTCATCGATTGGAGTTCCTGTAAAACCGACAAAAGTTGCATTCGGAAGAGCCTCTCTCAGTACTTTTGCATAGGGTTTTGAAACTAAGGCTTTCATACTCTGGTCTGCATCTTTGGTGAACTTAATCTGTTTTGCATTTTCCAGCTGAGTTCTATGGGCTTCATCACTAAAACAGATGATGTTGTTTCTTTCGTTTATCAATCCAATCGGGTCATCTTTTCTGTCACAGAATTTTTGAATTGTCGTAATATAAAATCCACCAGATTCACGAATCTTTAATTCGTCTCTAAGTTCTTTTCTGGTCTTTACAACTTTTACTTCTCCGAGACTTAAGAATTCTTTTGATTTTCCAAATAATTTTATTCCCTGCTTCTGGAGGTCTTCGCGGTCTACAATCATTAAAACTGTAGGAGATCCAAGTTCTTTTGTACAGCGGAGACTGAGCTGACGAGCCAAAAATGCCATTGTATAAGTCTTTCCACAGCCAGTGGCGCCAAAATAAGTTCCGCCTTTTCCACTATGAGTGATAACCGATTTTTTAATGCTTTCCCGCAGTAAACGTGTTGCAAAAAACTGAGGATAACGGCAGACAATTTCAACTTCACTGGAATCAAAGATTTTATCTTGAAAGTAGACATAATCTCTAAATATTTCAAGGAATCTTGCAGGAGAATAAACACCGTATACAAGACATTCAAATTCATCTAAAGAAGAATCTGCAATTGGCTGTTCATCGTTAATTCGCCTCCATGTATAAAAATGCTCGTAAGGAGTTTTTACAGTTCCAAGCCTTGTTTTTACTCCGTCACTAATACATGCCAAAGGACAGTAATGAAGAAGATGCGGAATATCTCTCCAGTAACGGACGGTAATCTGCTCAAAAGCATCGTGAATCGTTGCCTTGTCATCAGCTGGATTTTTTAATTCAATAATGCAAAGCGGAAATCCATTAACATAAAGGAGAACATCAGGACGGCGATTTTTCTTTTCGTTGTTATTTATGTATTCTACAGTGAACTGATTTACAACCTTAAAAATATTTTTGTCCCCATCGTCAAAATTGATAAACTTTATTGTGCGAGGAATTCCATCACTGCCAGTAAATTGGAGACCATCAATAAAATGATTATAGGCTTTGTGCAAAGTTTCAAATTCAGACTGACCACCAAGAAGCCGCATTGTATCGCAGATTTGATTAATGTCTTCTTCCGGCAAATCAGGATTAGAGTCTTTCAGAAATGATTTCAAATCTTCCAGGATAAGGGTTTCATCCAGTTTTGAGCGAGCAATATCATCTCCTGCCAGATATGTCCAGCCGGTGTCTTCAAGATATTTAATGAAGACATTTTCAAAATCGTATTCGCAAAATCTGCCGTTGAATTGTTTTAGGTTTGACATAATTTATTCCTTATATATTGCCACACGGATTTTAGAAAATCTAACGATTTTCTTTGTCATGTTGAAGCCTGAAAATCTCCTTTTGAGCTTCAATAGTGACTTTCTGTAAAATCGCTATTTTGACTGAGCCCTAAAAACTCTGCCACAAGCGGATTCTTTATGAATTCCAATTTATCTTGAAGAGGATTCGTGATTTCTTGCATTTCGTCTTTTACAAGTTCTTTGTGCTGAGAAAGTAATGTACGTTCGTAGTACTGCGAGGAAATATTTCTTTGCAATGTGCGTGTACTCCAAGTTTCTGATGAGGCTTCATTTGCATACCATTCACGAGCGTTTTTGTCTTGAACTTGTAACAAAACACGAAAATGCGACCACGAAAGAGAATTTAGACGCACTGTGTCTAAATTTGGAAATAACTCATAAAAATCAACGAATTTATACAGATTGCTGGTATCAAAACCTCTTCCATAAAGATTAGTAAGCTCTTTTGAGAGATTTTTTATAACCTGCTTGCCATAAGAAGCCCTTTTTTCCCCTTTCAAATTTTCTTCCGAGATTCGTTTGCCCAAAAACCAATTCCTTTGTGTAATAGCAAAATTTATGGCTGAATATGCAAAGTTTTGAGCAGATTCAATTATAATTTGAGAATCATTAATCAAGTTATTAGTCTTTACATATTGAATTTCTTTATTTTCTGTCATGACACAGCCTCCTATACATCTTCTTTCGGGGAAAAATAATTTATCTAAATGTTCTATCTTTGATCGATTTTAAATATGTCAATATTGTAACTAATTCACTAGGAATCAAAGGATTTTCTTCTGACTCCAAATCAACGTGTATCTCTCCTCCAGATACTCTGATTTCCACCACATAATTCATTTAAAATTCGAAAATAACTTGATTTACCAGAACCATTTAATCCATAAAGAACAGTTACACTGTCAGAAAATTTTATTTCTTGATTTTCACTAAGAGCTCCAACTCCACTAACATGTTTTAAGCTTTGTAATAGTATTTTTTGTTTTGGAACATTCGTAGCTGAAAGTGTAGACACAGTTTCAGGGAGACTGTTTTCGTTGATATAGCTATCAAATATTTTATCTAATCGCTCTTGCGAAATATTGCCGTTTGTATCAATAACTTCTTGTATTAATTTTTTCATCCATCCTTCTTGAGATGATGCAAATTCTTTCAAATAATCTTTTGCATGTGTTTTCATTTTATTTCCTCACTTTTTTCTAATATGTATGCGCAGCCTTCTGCACCAAAGCCGGGCAGAGGTTGCTTATTTTTTCTCTTGCCTCTTTTGCAATGCGTTTGCATTCTTCGTAGCAGTTGTAGAGGTCTACGATTTTTTGCTGGATTTGGATTGGGGGAAGCGGGATTTGTGCATTACATAAATCTTCATAAGAGAATACTTCTCTTGCACTTCCCCATGAATTAAAAATAGCAAATCGATCAAATTCATTTCGACGTAAAAACAGATGAAGGAAGCCAATATCTAGAATACTTTCATCTTTTGATTTAATTACTTTATTTACTGAAGTAACAACATAAGTTTCATTTGAAGTATTCAATGCGTTTGCAAAGCATTTTTCGTTTTTAGTGGTTTGAACATATGATAGATGTCTTGGAGGAACTAATTTATAACCGCTCAATTCCTCTTTATTTACTTTTGCTCCTGTTTCTTTAAATTCTTTTGTAACAGAAACACTTTTTACCGCTTTAATTTTATTATCAGAATTTTTAATATCTATATCTTCAATCAAATCACCCAAACGCTTTTTTGCATACTTCTTCTTGCAATCCACAATGAATGCTTCGCAGCTTTTTGAAAGCGGCTCAAGGAGTTTTTCGTTTTCTTCGGCAAGTTCTTTTAGTTCGTTGTAAACTGCAGCAAGTTCTCTTTGTGTCTCGATTGATGGCAATGGGATTTTCATTTTACAGAAATCTTCCCACGCAAAAACAACGGTGGAAGATCCCCAGGAATTAAAACATGCTTCTCTGTCCCATTCATCACGAGTAAAAATCATATAGAGATATGTCGGAATAACACGATTTGCCTCTTTTACTTTGAATGCTGTATTATTCCAACTAATTAGAATTGGTTTATTAGAATTATTAAAGGCTAATCCAATTTTTCTACCATGCGTTCTTGGGTTATATACAAATTCATGTGGTTGAACTATATAAAATTTTGATAAATCAGTGTCTTTTACATCTGCTTTTGTTGGAATAATTTCTTTCTCGATAGTCATTCCACATACATCATCTATTCCATATTTTTTATCGGTGTTTCGAGTATCACAAATTTCTATCAGTTCGCCCAATTCCACAATTGGTGCATTTTCAATCTTACTATTCATCGTCTTTCTTTATCCTCTTTTTACTTTCAATTCTCCATAACATAACTGTCAATTTGTACCCTTGACAGCATAACTAAATCATAGTATGGTAAAAATATCGACGTGAGGTGTCTTAGTTGCCCTGTCCGCTGCTTGCAGCCGCGTCACTCAAGCCTTGGAATCTTTCCGAGGCTTTATTTATTTCGTCAAGCTCAATTGAATAAATTTTGTGTCCATTCGCAATGCTTTCTTTTACCGTTATCAAAACATCTGCCTTTTTACCGCTTTTTAATATTGCAGCAGAAACAAACCTCTTTATCGAAAAAACATTTGGGTCATCGGGATTCTTTAAATTTCCATGCACAGTAACCAAAATTGCAGTTTCATAAAGCGGTTTTATTTTAGCTGCAAGTTCAAAATGTTCGTCCAAAGAAAAACCGTTTGCCTTTGATTTTTCAAGAGCCTTTGCACTTTTATACTCTGCATATCCTTGCTTCTTATCTGCAAAAGTTTCCATCTTTCCATTTTCAGGTTTCAATTTGCAATTCTCCATTAGTGAACGCCGTTAGGCGTGAACAAGTGAGCATTCGGCTCAATCTGTATGGAAATTATTGTCCCTGTCGCTTTCGCGACTTGCGAATCCGTGTGACAGTTTCTTTCATCTACTAGCTCAATTAAATCACCAAGTCTAACCCAAGGTGCATTTTCAATCTTACTTGCAGCCATAATCTTATTCCGTCATGTCGTCTTTGCTTTCTAAATTTTCGTCAAAATATCGGAAATAAAACTTGAATCAAATGTTTCAAACGCAAAACACTTTTTGCCCAAGTCTTTAAGTGAAGCTCCGATGTGATATAAAGATTTTCCATCAATAATCAAAAACCTGTCGTGCATTTTTGTAGTATGCTTTAGCGTAAGAGTCGGGTACTGCGCATTAAATTTCTGAATATCCTGTGTCGTAAGCGGAGTTTTTGGATCCGTGTAAATCGTTACCAAAACACCCTTCTTCTTTTTTGCAAGTCGCTCTAAAACCGAAAGGTCAATATAACCATCTATCAAGACAATCTCTTTTTTTGCCTGTGAAATAAAGCTTTCAAACTTGGCATACGCGTCAAAAATCTGCCCCTGAATGAAAATTCCTTGCTTTTCTTCCACATTGTATTTGTCCATAAGCGCAAAAAGCTCATCAATCCGTTTGTCTGCTTCTTTTTGATGAATGTTTGTATTAAGAATATTTTGTTTTATTGTGTTGATTTCGGCAAAAATATTTGCATTATTCTGAATGAAACGCTTCATTTCCCTGAACATTCTGATTAGCATTTTGCTTTGAGCAACGGCAAGTTCTCCTTTCAGAACTGTCATCAACATATAAATGCCCTGCTCTGTAAATGCATAAGGTTTGTATCTTGTTCCGCCCCAACTTGAGGTCGAATTTTTCGACCTCAAGATTGCATTGAATTCATCTTCTGTCAATTGAAATCTAAAATCATCATCGAAGCGTTCAATATTATTCTTTACTTGCTCATTAAACCGTTTGGTTTCATATCCATAAATTTCAGCCAGTTCAAAATCCAGCATTACCTGCTCACCACGAATCGTGTAGATTTTGTCTTTTATCCATTCACTGTTGTGTATTGCTATTTCGGTTTTCATTTTTGATTCTCCGAGTTGCAGTCTTTACCGTCAACGGCAGACATTTTCAGCTGGCTACAATTTGTAGTCAACTACCTAGTTTCTTATCTAAAGTGGTCGAATTCGACCCCTTTGAAGTCGGGATTATAATTTTTTTTATGATTTTCTCACAATCTCACTTGCACTCATACCCCAGTCCTTCAAACGCGGCTTTGATTTTTGCTGTATTGGCTTCATGTGCTTTTAAGAGTTCGCTTACAGCTTTGCTTGTTTCTTTTAGGGTAGCGTCATAGTCGATGTTCGTGTCACGGTCTACAAATTCAATATAGCGGCTTGGAACAAGAGAAAAGTTGTTTGCTTTGATTGTCTCAAAATCTACGCTTTTATAAAGTTCTGGTTCTGCGTAGTTTTTACCGTCAGTTCCTTCTTCCTGCCATTTGCGGTAAATCTCTGTCGCTTTTAAAATCTGTTCTGATGTTAGAGCAAACTTTTTTTTCTGCATATTCTTTACGGCGTTGTTCCATTCATCTCCAGTCCAGCTTCTTAAATCCATAAAGAGAATTTCTTTTGAACGGTCTCGAAGGCTTCTGTCCTTTAATTTTCCGCCTTTTTTATTGTTGTTCAAAATCCACAAAGTTACGCTGATGTCAGTGGTGATGAATAATTCTCTTGGAAGAACAATAATTGCTTCAACTTTGTCATTTTCGATTAACTTTTGTCGGATAACAGGAGCTGTTCCGTCTGCATCGCCCAAAGCTCCGTTTGCAAGAAGAAAACCTGCTATGCCCTTATTCGGTTTTAAGTGACTGAGGATGTGCAAAATCCATGCATAGTTTGCGTTGCTTTCTGGAGGCAGTGCATAATCAACCCAACGGCTGTCATTTGTTTTCATCGTGTCAGAATCGAACCAGCCTTTTAGATTAAACGGAGGATTTGCCATAATGTAGTCAAAAGAAATTCCTTTGTGCAAATCAAGTCGGAATGTGTTTTCGGCTTCTGTTCCAAGGTTATGGCTTATTCCACGAAGCGCAAGATTCATTTTTGCAAGACGATATGTAGCAGGCTCTTTTTCCTGACCATAAACATTAATCCTTGAGATATCACCTTTTTTGGCTTCAATTAAAGCGGCACTCTGGACGAACATACCGCCAGAACCACAGCAAGGGTCGTACAAAGTACCGTCAAAGGGCTGGATAAAACTTGCAATCAATTCAACTACATCATGGGGAGTATAGAATTCGCCGTCTTCCTTTGTTGCATTAACTGCAAATTCTTTAAGGAAGTATTCGTAAACATAACCGATTAAATCTCTTTGTGTTCCAAACTGCTTGTGAGTGATCTTTGTCACTTCATCCACAATCTGCTTGATGTCATTCGGAGCAAGATTTCTTGTAGTAAAAGTACCTTCAACAAAACAGCCTTTTAGTTGTTCGCTTGTGTTAGAAAGACTGCGAAGAGCTGTATCAAGAGCAACATTCAAACCACTTGCAGATGTATTGATTATTGTGCTCCAGCGAGATTCTTCAGGCAAGTAAAATGTTCCGTCTGTAAATGTCGGGTCATCGATGAATGCGGCCTTAACATTCGGATCGTTTATATCCATTCCACGTTCAACAAGCTGAGCTTTAAGATTTTCTATTCCGTCATCAAATTTTTCCCCGATAAAACGAAGAAAAACAAGAGTGAGCATCATGTCTCGTTTTTCAAAGAATGAGCCTGAATTTTTTGCGTTACGAAGGATGTCACGGCATTTAAAAAGAATGTCGTCTATGTTAAGCGGTTTGTCTGATTTTGTTTTTGCTTTTGCCATCTATATATGAAACCCCATACTTATTTTTCTATAATTAAATGGTGCCAAATTATGACACTACAATAATTTTACTCTGAACTTTTATCATCGGGAACAGATTCATTAATAACGCAAATATCGCCCACATCACAATCAAGGGCTTTACATATTTTTTGCATACTATCCATTGATATAAACTCGCCCTTACCAAGTTTTGCTAAAATGTTAGTGGAAATACCTGCCATCTTGATAAGGTCCGTTCTATTTTTTATTCCCTTATCTATCAGCAGTTTCCAAAGTTTTCTGTAATCTACATCCATATTAAATATTCCCAAAATACATTAAAGGTCGCTGAAAAACTTCTGAAATTGTCATTATCGGGCTTGTCCCGATAATCTATTTCTTTGCAACATAAGGATTTGCGCAAATGGATTCCCGCGTCAAGCACGGGAATGACACCTTTTTCAGTGGTCTCAATACATTATACCATAGCTTTCGGGTAATTTGGACAAAATATCATGTTTTTACAATATTTTTTTGAAAACTTATCAATTCAACCCTTTCAAAAACTCTTCCACATTCTTATACTCAATGCCATTTTCCGGCATCTCTGATTCACCCCGGTAAAGTACGCATTTTCGCATAACCTTGCCGAATTGAGCTTCCGTAAGAGAAATCTTTTCTTCATCATTAATATGGCGGCACTGAGCAGGGAATAGTTCCTTGCTGTGTTTGATTTCAAAAATCGCGCAATTCGCCAGTTAAAGAGCCAAAAACTTCATCCTGCAACAGAGAATAAACAAGTACCTGAGCCTGACAGAAGCGCATTCCGCTCATGGATAATTTAAAACATTGCCGAACATTGCCAATTTTAAAATCTAGTATTGCAGTTAACCACGGGCAGAATACCACTATTTTTGGTCTTATTTGTCTATTGAGATTCAGTAAGCTTCAGATTAAAACAAAAAGGGGATGACCAATAAGTTCAAAAAGTGTCATTTTAGGGATTGACCCGAAAATCCATTTAATTGCAATGCAAGAGATTGCCGTGTCGAGCACAGCAATGACTCATACTTATTGGACAGCCCTCTGTTATAGCGAGGGCAGATTTTTATAGTTCTATACAATCTATAGGTTAGCAACAAATTCCTATCTGTTTGCCAGCATCCTGTTGGCGATTCTTGTTCCTATGAACTGAATTACTTCAACCATGACGATGATTACAACAACGGAAGCTGCCATTACATCAGGACGGAACCTCTGATAGCCATAGCGGATTGCAAGGTCACCAAGTCCGCCGCCACCGATTGTTCCTGCCATTGCGGAATATCCAATGAGGTTGATGATTGTAAGTGTAATTCCAGAAACAAGGGAAGGCATGCTTTCCGGAATCAAAACCTTGTAAATAATCTGCGAGTTTGTCGACCCCATGGCACGGGCAGCCTGAATCATTCCAGGATCAACCTCAAGAAGTGCTGTTTCAACAAGGCGTGCAACAAATGGTGCTGCTGCTATAGAAAGCGGAATGATTGTAGCTGTTGTTCCGATTGAAGTTCCAAGAATAAGGCGTGACAACGGGAAAAGCAAAATCATGAGGATGATGAAAGGGAATGAACGGAGAACATTTACGATGCGGCTTAGCACCTGATTCAAAATAGGACGTGGTGTAATTCCCATGGAGTTTGTTGAATAGAGAAGAACTCCCAAAGGAAATCCGATTACCATGGAGAAAAGTGTTGAAAACAAAACCATCTCCAGAGTCTGCAAAGTTGAAATACCCACTAATGTAAGAATCTGGCTCATTTTTCTTCCTCCACCTTAATTCCATTTTCAGTAAGATATGAAACAGCCTTTTCTATTTCTTCTCTTGTCCCGATGAAATCCACAAGCATCTTGCCCACTTCACCTTCAGCAAGGTGTGAGATTCCGCCTGCACGAATGTTGAATTCAACGTCAAAATTTTTTGCAAGACGGCTCAGGACAGGTTCGCCGGTTTTCTTTCCTTCAAAGTAAAGTGCATATCCTCCGCCTTCCTTTGACCAGCGTGCGAATTCAGCACCGTTTTTTGATGCATCTTCCGGTGCAAGATGCGAAAGGAAGTCTTTTGTAACCGGACTTTTTGGTGCAGAGAAAATCTCCGAAACCTTTCCCTGCTCCACAACTTTTCCTGCATCAACAACGGCAACCTGATCGCAGGCATCACGGACAACTTCCATCTGATGGGTGATCATCACAACCGTAAGGTTCATCTTCTTCTGGATTTCGCGAATAAGGCTAAGGATAGATCTTGTTGTCTGGGGATCAAGAGCGCTTGTGGCCTCGTCGCAGAAAAGGATGTCCGGTCTTGTAGAAAGGGCGCGTGCAATGGCAATGCGCTGTTTCTGTCCGCCGCTCAAGGTGCTTACAGGTGCGTCCCCGCGGTCTTCAAGGCCAACAAGGGCAAGCATTTCATTAACACGGCTATCGATTTCTTCCTTTGGAAAACCGCAGATTTCCATTGGATATGCAATGTTCTTTGCCGCTGTTCGAGAAGTAAAGAGATTGAAGTTCTGAAAAATCATTCCAAGCTTTCTGCGGCGCATGATTAGTTCTTTCTTTGAAAGGTCGTCTACTCTGTCATCGTTGTAGTAAACGGCACCTTCATCAGGAGTTTCAAGAAGGCTGATGAGGCGGACAAGGGAAGACTTTCCCGCACCGCTTTTTCCTATGATTCCAAAAATCTGGTTTTCAGGAATATCAAGAGAAATATCATTTACTGCAGTAACAGTTCCACCTGCTCCTGCATAAGTCTTTTTAAGGTTTTCAAGTTTTATGCGCATAATAAAATAATGATGTTTTACTCCCTAAAAGTCTATAGTCTATTCCTAGTAGCGAAGCAATCCATACTCCGGTAAAGCAAAGGCATGCATGGATCGCCGCGTTGCCCTGCTCCTCGCGATGACGTCAACTTCGTCATTGCGAGCCCGGAACGGGCGTGGCAATCCACTACTACCTGCCGAATTTACCGCCCATTTTGCCTCGGCTGATGAAGTCCATTTTGCGGGCGGCTTTTCTTGCTCCGCGGCTCTGGTTTATCACCTTCTGTTCAGGAAGTTTTTCTGATTTCTTAAAGTTCCTTGAATTGCGAACTTCCTTGAACCAAACAGGCAGTGCCGGATGCTTGTCTCCCTGTTCAACATAGGAAAGCCATTCTGCCGGTTCCGGCTGCTCAAACTTCATGGTCTGCCCCGTAACAGGATGAACGAATTCCAAAGTCCTTGCATGAAGGCAAAGCCTGTGGAAAGGATCTGTCTTTGCACGGTAATTTTCATCGCCTGCCAAAGGATAGTGGCGGTTTGCAAGGTGGGCACGAATCTGGTTCTTTTTGCCCGTATCAAGCTCAAGTTCAAAAAGGCTGTGGGTTGGCCCGCGAATAAGAATCTTGAAGTTTGTCCTTGCTTCCACGGTTTTTGCATCGTCATCCGCCCTGTTCTTTACATAGCCCACATGATGTGCATTCTGTGCAAGGGGATCATCTATTAAACCGCTATCCGGCAACGTTGGATGGTGGCTGCCTGGATTTTCTGCAACTGCGTGGTAGATGCGCCCTGTCACCATCTTCTGCCAGGAGCCCATGATTTTTTTCTGAATGTATTCGTTGAGGGCAAACATCATTACGCCGCTCGTGTCCCTGTCCAGACGGTGAACAACAAACGGCCTGTGGGTTGCAGTGTATGTGCCTTTCTTCCTCATGATTTTTTCAAGAACATCTATGGCCGTGCGGGACTTGCTTCCAGGGTATGGAACCGACAGAAGGCCCGTAGGTTTGTTGATTACAACTATATCCTTGTCTTCATAAAGAATTTCTATGCGTTCCTTGCCATAATCACTCTTGTTTTCCCTTTTATATTGCGTGCTTGCTTTTACATGATGAAGTGTTTCTTTCATACCTACCATTATAAAAAAAAACATGCCCTCGGCAAGACATATATCTTACCGGGAGCATGCAAAAATAAGAAACCTGAGAGTGTTTTATTTCAAACTAGTAGTTGACTCTGAGAGTTGTTCCGAATGAACTCTTGTCGTTCTTGTCGTAGTTGTAGTAAACCTTGACTGTTGCTCTCTTTCCGGCTGTGAACTTGATTGAAGGTGTCACATTGTATGACATTGTCTGTTCTTCGCCATCCTTGTCCTTGTGTTTGTCACCGTTTGAATATTTTGTAATTCCAACTTCAAATTCTGGAGAAACAACATCGTTGATTGCATAAGAAAGGTGTGGGAAGAATTCAATTACATTGTCATCCTTTACGAGAATCTGGTGGAAGTAAACGCCAGCTTCAAGAGGAACTCCCATGCCCTTGAAGTTGTAGTTCATGAGTTCCCATGCTTCAGTCATTGCTGTCTTTTCTCCATCATCGTTTGTTTTTTTAGAGATTTCCTTATCAAGGTACTTTGCTTCAATGTTGAACTTAAGGTTTGGAACTGCCTTGAGGGCAAAGAAACCGTATGCCTCGCCTGCAAGGTTATAACCGCCGGCAATTGCAAAATCCTTGTTCTTGTACTTTGCACTCAAAGTAAGGATCTTTTCGTTGAACTTAATGTCTCCAGCTTTTGCTTTTCCATCCTTTACAGAATCATCATCTGCGGCATATTTATCTACCCTGTATGTCGATCCTGCTGCAGAAAGATAAAGGCCTTCTACAGGAATGAATACAGCACGGACACCGTATCCACCCATTGCCTGATATTCATATCTTGCTTCCGAATTTGTATAGAAATCCATGAGCTTGCCGGCTTCTGCAATGATCTTTCCGTCATAGAATTTTGCATATCCCATCATGTACTTAAGGTTATCCTGAGTAAACCATGTTTCCTTTGCTGTAGTGAATGAACCAACTTCATTTCCATCACTGTCCTTTACTTTTGTATTTACAGTATCAGCACTGTTAAGTCCAAAACCATCACACTGATAGCGGAATTTGAATCCGTATTCTTCCTGCGTAAAGTTGATGTTCAATCTAGCACGAGACTTTCCGTTTCCGTAGTACTGACCGTCCTTGTAAACCTTTGTTTCAAAATCCTTTGCGTCCAGATTTCCTTCAACACCTGAACGGAAATATCCGTTTACATCCCAAGCACTGCCTTCAGCAAATGCAAATCCCATTGCAGCGCATGCAACGGCTGCCAAAATAATCTTCTTCATAACCTAATCTCCTAAAATTAGTCTTGAATTAGTCCTTTTTTTGATTTTAAGTCAAAATTCCGGATTTTCTATATTTTATAGAATTTTATGATATTTTAGCAAATCCCACGATCCCAAGTTAGACAACTCAAAAATTAGATGTTATACTCTTCTAGATACTAAATATTGAGGTAATAAATGGACTTGCTTTTAAATGACGTTGAAATCCCTGAAGGAACAATTGAAATCACAGAAGATACTTTCCACAATCATAGACTTGTTTCATCAGTAAAGATTCCGGAAAGCGTTCTTGTTATCCGTGAACGCGCTTTTGCAGACTGCGTAAACCTTAAGAGCATTGAACTTCCAGCAGGCCTTATGGCCATTGCAAAATCAGCGTTCCTCAACTGCGCCAACCTTGAATCAATAAACATTCCAGAAGGAATTTCTACTATTGAAGAAGGTGTATTTGAAGACTGCGCAGCCCTTGAATCCATCGTTCTTCCTGAAAATGTTACAGCCATCAAGGACAGGGCATTTTCAAGGTGCACCGGCATCAAGAATCTTGTCCTTCCGGACAACCTTATTTCCTGCTCAAAGACAGCTTTCCCAAACAGCCGCAGGTATCTTCCTATAAACAAGAACTACAAGTATGAAGACGGCATGATGATAAATACCTACAACAACATGCTGTTGTTCTATGATGGCGAAAAGAAGGAAGTACGCACTCCTGAAGATGTAAAGGGAATCGCTTTCCGTGCCTTTACAGGTTCAAACGTTACAAAAGTCCGTGTTACTGAAGGCGTTACAAGCATCAGCGATGAAGCTTTCGTAGACTGCGGGGAAAACCCCATCGTTCTACTCCCGGAATCAGTTGATTACATCGACAACAGTGCCTTTGACACAAGAACAAAGGTTTACTGCCACAAGGGTTCCTACGCTGAAGGCTGGTGCCGCAACAATCCGGACTTCAACCAGCTTGCAGACGAAACAATCTAACGGAAACTCCCTCTAATTGAAAATTTATCTTCAATAAATTAAAATTATGGGACTTTTGCACAAATGCAGAAGTCCCTATTTTTTTCCCTGGAGTCACTATGCTTTTTTCACCGGTTGAAATCGAAGAAACAGTAAATATGTTCATGCGCCACAAGCTTGATGTGCGCTGCGTAACAATGGGTATTTCCCTCCTTGACTGTGCAGACAGCGACATGAAGCGTTCCTGCGGCAAAATCTACGACAAGATCATGCACAAGGGTGCAAACCTTGTTAAGGTCGGTCAGGACATTGAAAAGGAATACGGTGTTCCTATCATAAACAAGCGCATTTCCGTTACACCTATCGCTCTTGTTGCCGGTGCAAGCGGTGCAAAGTCTTATGTTGACTACTGCAAGACTCTCGACAAGTGTGCAAAGGAACTTGGAGTAAACTTCCTCGGTGGATTCTCTGCCCTTGTTCCAAAAGGAATCACTCCTGCAGACAAGATCCTCATGGAATCAATTCCGGAAGCCCTTGCTTCTACAAGCTATGTTTGTTCAAGCGTTAACGTTGGTTCTACAAAAAGCGGTATCAACATGGACGCAGTAAAGATCATGGGTGAAGTAATCAAGCAGACTGCTGAAGTTACTAAGGACTCGGAATGCAACGGCTGTGCAAAGCTTGTAATTTTCTGCAACGCTCCTGAAGACAATCCGTTCATGGCAGGTGCTTTCCACGGACCTGGGGAAGCAGACAGCGTAATCAACGTAGGTGTTTCCGGTCCTGGAGTTATCCTTGCTGCAGCCCGTGAATTCAAGGGCCGTCCGCTCAACGAACTTGCCGACGGCATCAAGAAGATGGCCTTCAAGATTACCCGTATGGGACAGATGGTCGGTTCGGAAGCCGCACGTCGTCTTGGCGTTAACTTCGGTATCCTCGACCTTTCCCTTGCCCCAACTCCCGCTGTCGGCGATTCAGTTGCCCGCATCATTGAAGAAATGGGTATCGAAGGATGTGGTGGACCTGGAACAACAGCTGCCCTTGCAATGCTCACAGACATGGTCAAGAAAGGCGGCGTAATGGCATCTACAAACGTCGGAGGACTTTCCGGCGCATTCATCCCTGTTTCAGAAGACGAAGGAATGATCAATGCAGTTAAGACCGGTTCAATATGCCTTGAAAAACTTGAGGCGATGACTACAGTATGTTCTGTAGGTCTCGACATGATCGCAATTCCAGGCGACACTCCTGCAACGACAATTTCAGGAATCATGGCTGATGAATTTGCCATCGGTATGGTTAACAGCAAGACAACGGCTGTACGCATCATCCCTGCTCCTGGAAAAAAAGAAGGCGACTGGGTTGAATTCGGCGGCCTCCTTGGCGGTATGCCTTGCATGAAGGTAAGTTCATTCGGATGCGCTGATTTCATCAACCGCGGCGGCAGGATACCAGCACCTATCCACAGTTTCAGAAACTAGTTAAGTCAACCAAAGATAATGAAAAGGGGATGACCAATAAGTTCAAAAAGCGTCATTTTCGGACTTGATCCGAAAATCCATTTAATTGCAATAAAAGGGATTGCCGTGTCGAGCACGGCAATGACTCATACTTATTGGACAGCCCCTTTTTTTCTATTCAAACCATTTTGCAATAAAGCCGTCCACACGGCTGTAATAAAGATCCGGATCAACATAGCAGGACATTGCATGTTCCGCACCCTTCACTGCAAGAATTTCCTTCTCTCCTTTTTTTGCATCGTAATTCTTTTTCAGCATGCTGTAAGGAACATAATCGTCTTCTTCACCATGAATGAAAAGCATTGGTATTTTTGCTTTTGAAAGGGAATCTACGCTTGACCCATCCTTAAAAGAAAAGCCGTATTTCCATTTGCATAGCATTGATGATGCATTAAGAATCGGGAATGGAGGCAAATGAAATTCATATTTCAGTCTGTACACAAACTGGTTCCAAACCGAGGAATAACCGCAGTCTTCAATGGCGGCAATTACATTTGGCGGCAAGTCTTCTCCGCTGCTCATCATCACTGTGGCACCACCCATGGAAATTCCAAAAAGCAATATCCTTGCCTGAGGATCCATTTCAAGGATTCTGTTGCACCAAACTACCATATCACGGCAAGCAAAGGTACCCATATCTACATATTTTCCTTCACTCCACCCATGCCCCCTCTGCCCAGGCAAAACCACATTCCACCCTTTTTCCAAAAAGTGAACTGCATTTGGAGCCAGATCCCTAGGCTCAGACCTGTAACCGTGAATTACAAGGGCATAGTCATGACTTTCTTCATTCTCAGGTTTTGCAAAAATAGCCTTGAGTTCAAGTCCATCAAAAGTTTTTGCTTTTATTACAGTCGCATTTTTTTTAAGTTTTGGATAAGCCGCAGCCCTTTCCTGTTCTGCAAGAAGATGCTGCGGATCGTTTTTCTCATGCAGTTTCTTCAGTTTTTCGTTGATTGAAAAATTTTCACTTTCATAGCATCGTGTTCCGTCTTCCGGCGCCAATGCATAATTCACAAGATACATTGCGCCTCCTAAAATTCCAGCCATTAAGAAAGCTGCAATAGTTCCGCATATAATAATCGCCTTTTTTAGTTTCATGGCTACATATTATTACATCCGAAATTTTTATTCAATTTTCCCTTTCATATTGTCAGCTGCTTTCTTCTCAACGATTATGCCGATGAACTTTCAGTTTTCATGATGTAATTACTCAGCGGGAAGTTAAGTTTGACAACGGCATAAATGAGCTTCCCGACTCAATTCAGGAGAATTCTTTTCAACAAGAATGTTATCGTCATTATTGCCGTCAGTGAATAAGTGAAATGCCTGAATTTATGGAAATCATTATGTAAATGGAAATGAACAGAACGGATGGAATCTTGAAAGTTTTACTGGCAATGAACTGTCTTTTTCTCAAAAATCTTATATTATTGCTGCAGACAGTGACTCAAGGCTCATCAATTCAGGAAAATGAACTCAAGTCACTTGTAGACCAGCTTAAAATCTGGAAACAGAAAAACGAGGTATTCAAATGGCATGCGACAAACCACAGATTGACAATGACGGGAACGGCATACTTTTTTACGGGGATGCTAGAGTAAATTTTGTAAAAGATATCGAAGGACAGCCTAATGTTTTCCTTATGGAAGTACAGGCAGAATTGGAGCGCGATACACAGGCAAGCCCTGAACCAGGCCAATTCTACATGATCAAGGGAAGCCGAAGCAATGTAACTTTCGGACGTCCAATCAGCGTTTACCACTCGGAGCGCAGCGGAAAAACACTTAAGGTTCAGTTCATGATCCTTGAAAAGGGAGAAGGAACAAAAGAGATGAGAAAGCTCCTTCCAGGCGACCTGCTTTCCATGAACGGTCCTTTGGGAAATACTTTCGGCGAATTCAATAATGAAACTAACGGTCGTATGGCTATTATCGGCGGTGGAATCGGGGTTGCCCCTGTTGCAAATTTTGCTTCCAGTCTTCCTAACGGAAGTTATGATTTCTATGCCAGCTTTAAGAGCGGTTCCTACGGCCTTGAATTCATCAATGCCCAAAACCTTGTTATTACAACGGATGACGGGTCCCGGGGCATCCATGGTATGCTCAGTGCAGCCTTTACAAAGGAAACAATCCAAACTAACGGTTATAAGTCAGTATTTGCCTGTGGTCCTACCCCTATGCTTGCCTACATCCAGTCGGTATGTCAGGATGCAGGAATCAAATGCTACCTTAGCCTTGAAAAGAAAATGCTTTGCGGTGTTGGTGCCTGCCTTGGATGCACAATCTCCACAAAGGACGGAAACCGCCGAGTATGCAAGGATGGACCTGTATTTGACGGCGATATCCTTGAATTTTCAAAGCCTAACGGAACAAGAAGACAGCCTCTTGGTGCCGGAGAAAAAGCAGACCTTTCCGTTACCATTTCAGGCGTTAAATTTAAAAATCCTGTAATTGCTGCCAGCGGAACCTTTGGCTTTGGACAGAACTACCGCGGTTTCTTTGATGTAGAACGCCTTGGCGGTGTTTCAAGCAAAGGCCTTACCCTTGAACCAAAACCAGGAAACAAGGGCGAAAGAATCATTGAAATCACAGGCGGTGACATTAATTCCATCGGCCTTGAAAATCCTGGCGTTCCACACTTCATCGAACACGAACTTAAGGAAATGCTTGCCCTTAACACAGTTACCATTGCAAACCTTGCAGGCCACAGCCTTGAAAGCTATGTAAAGGGAGCAGAACTCCTCGATAAAACTGACGTTCCAATGATCGAACTCAACATCAGCTGTCCTAATGTTAAGGCCGGCGGTATGGCCTGGGGTATGGATCCGTCATGTGCCGCTGAATGCGTAGGTGCCGTCCGCAAGGCAACCAAGAAACCTTTGATCGTCAAGCTTTCACCAAATGCTCCTGACCTTGTCGGTGTTGCCATGGCCTGTATAAAATCCGGTGCCGATGGTTTGAGCCTCATCAATACAATCCAGGCTGTAGCCATCGACATTGAAAAGGGTCGCCCGTACTTTGACAACATCAAGGCTGGAATGTGCGGACCTGCAGTAAAGCCTATTGCTTTGAGAATGGTTTACGATGTTTGTGGAGCAATCAAGAAGCTTCCTGAAAACGAACAGGTACCAGTAATCGGCCTCGGCGGAATTTCAAAATGGCAGGATGCCGTAGAATTCATCATGGCCGGTGCCAGTGCAATTCAGGTCGGTAGCGCAACCTTTGCAAATCCAAACGCAATGGTAGAAATCATTGAAGGGCTCGAAGCCTTCATGACAAGCCACGGCTACAAATCAATAGAAGACTTCAAGGGAATTGCCTTGTAATTAGGACAAAAAAGGGGATGCCCAAAAAGTATCGTCATGCTGAACTTGTTTCAGCATCTACACTATATCTAGGTCTATAGATTCCGAAACAAGTTCGGAATGACACTAGGAAGTAAACTTATTGGTCAT
>SAMEA3663296__coassemble_143_pt1 | contig 38414 bp, 33 predicted proteins | sample SAMEA3663296__metabat2_low_PE_018 | metagenome-assembled genome bin SAMEA3663296 (sample SAMEA3663296) | pig gut metagenome | biome: pig gut; feature: pig-associated habitat; material: faeces | place: China | collected 2013
TTACTGAAGAAGGCGAAGGCACACAGGTTTCGGTTACTTTGCCCTATTAGTCAATGTTGTAACTTCACAAAAGCACTAGTAAAAATGCCGTCTTCTGTCACAATCGCCAGCCTATTTTCTAGTAAAATTGAACTTTTGATGGTATAATGAAAGAAAAAAGGAGTTTCCATCTTGAGTTTTCAATCCGAAGCAGAATTAGAAAAGTGGCTCATTAATGAATTAAAAAAACAATTTAATTACTCATATTTTAAGAAGATTGAAGACAAAGAAACTCTTGAAAATAATTTTCGTACAAATCTTTACAACTTAAATAGAGAAGATTTGAATAATTTACCATTTACAGACACAGAATTCGACCGCATTCTTACCTATCTAAAAGACAAATCAGTTTATCAGTCTGCCAAACAGCTTAGAGATAAATATGTTCTGGAACGAGAAGATGGCAGCAAAGTTCATATCAAGTTCCTGGATTATGATGATTATTCAAATAATAAAGTTCAGGTTGCAAATCAGATAACAGTTATCAATAAATATGAAACAAGATTTGATGTAACTCTTTTAATAAATGGCCTTCCTCTAATCCAGCTGGAATTAAAGAAACGTGGAATTGCACTGGAAGATGCTTTTAATCAGACTGAACGATATCGCCGCCATGCATATACAGGTCTTTTTAAGTATATCCAGATTTTCATTATCACAAATGGAACTAATACAAAATATTATGCAAATAGTGATAGTACCTTCCTGCATTCATCTGCTTTTTACTGGACCGATGACGAAAATAAAAGAATTAATGATATAAAAGATTTTATTCCGGCTTTTTTGAATCCAGACAGACTTTTCAAAATGCTCCATTTATACACCGTTTTAAATGATACAGAACGCTGTATGATGATTATGCGTCCATATCAGGTTTATGCTACAGAACTTCTGCTTGATAAAGCTCTTTCATCTGATGATAACGGTTATATCTGGCATACAACAGGTGCCGGAAAAACTCTTACTTGCTGGAAATGTGCGAAACTACTGATAACACATACAGAAATCAAAAAAGTCTTTTTCCTCATAGACCGTCGAGACCTTGATACACAAACTGCAGACGACTTTAATGAATATGAAAAAAACAGTGTAGACCGGACAGATGATACAAAAGCTCTTACAGAACAGACAAAGGACAAAAATCGAAAACTAATAATTACAACTATTCAGAAAATGTCTCATGCCATAAATGATCCGAAATATAAATCAATTATGGAAGAATATGCGAATGAAAAAGTTGTATTTCTGATTGATGAATGTCACCGCAGCCAGTTTGGAAAAATGCATAAAGATGTAAAAGGCTTTTTCAAAAAAGCTCAATACTTTGGTTTTACTGGAACTCCAATTTTCAAAGAGAATGCTAAAAAAGAAGGTGAAATACAGTACATTACAGAGACTCTTTTTGGAAAACCTCTTCATCAATATATGATAAAACAGGCAATTGCTGATGGAAATGTTCTTGGATTTAAAATTGAATACATGAAAACCATTGTTGCTAAAAACTCTGTGTATGAACAAAAATTAAATGAGAATGAAGCAGCCTCTTCTTCAACAGAGGTCTCTGCAATAGATACAGCAGAAGCCTGGAATGACGAAAGACGAATTGAAGCCGTTTGCAAAAACATAATTCAAAATTTCAAAGCAAAAACTGTAAATAAAAACTACAATGCAATTCTTGCAACAAGCTGCGTAGAAAATCTTATAAAATATTACGACACTTTTAAGCGTTTGAACCCTGACTTTACCTTCGCTGCAGTTTTCACTTACGACGTAAATGAAGACGCAGAATCAAAAGAAGAAACAAGTCAGGATGCAATGGCAAGAATCATAGACGACTATAATGCAAAATTCGGTACATCATTTAAGACAGACACCTTTGCAGAATACAACAAAGACCTTTCTAAAAAGTTCAAGGCCAATAAAATCAATCTTTTAATTGTTGTCCGTATGTATCTTACCGGTTACAACAGCAAAATTTTGAATACACTCTATGTGGATAAAAATCTTGTTTACCAGGATTTGCTGCAGTCTTATTCCAGAACAAACAGAACTGAAAAAGCCACGAAAAAATTTGGAAACATCGTTTGTTATCGCAATTTAAAATACAACACTGACCAGGCTTTAAAACTCTATTCTAATTCTGCAAGCACAGAAGGTATTGTTCAAAAGAGTTTTGAATACTATCTGGACCGTCTGCAAACTGCACTTGGTATGTTATGGCAGGTTGCAGAAACTCCACAAGATGCTGCAAACCTCCAGAGTGAAACTGAACAGAAAAAGTTTATTCTTGCTTTCCGTGAAGTAATTCGTCTTATTACTACTCTCAAAACTTTTGAAGAATTCGAATTTGATGAAGCTCTCATAGGAATAAGCGAAGAAGATTTTGATAATTTTAAGAGCCAGTATCTGGATATTCATAAAAACTTATCTAGGCGTGATACTGCCGAAAAGGCCAGTATTCTTGATGAAGTTGATTTCCAGATTGAACTTCTTGAAACAGATGTTATAAATGTCGATTACATTCTTACACTTTTAAAGAATGTTGATATGACAAATCCTCAGCAGAAAAAAAAGGATATAACAGAAATCTTTGATAAAATAAAAAAATCTGCAAATCCAACCTTATGCAAAAAATCAGATTTGATTATTGCCTTTATTCAAAGTCTGATTGATGGCTTAAAAATGCCGGAAGATCTGGAAGACCGCTTTAGAAGCTTTGAGGAAAAAGCAAAGCAGGCTGAAATTACCAAATTTGCAAATGAACATGACCTTACATATAAAGAACTGAATGCTGTTTTTGAAGAATATGAATTCGACGGAATACTCAATAATGATTCAATAAAAAATCTTATTCATAAAGAAATGGGCTTTCTTGAACTTTCAAAAGTTGTAAAAGAAATCAAATTATTTATAATTGAAACTTCCGATAAGTATTCATTAGAAATGGCAGGATAAGGAATAGAAAAATGTCAGATAACAATACAACTCACAGACAGGTTTATCAGCGGGAAGAATTACACAAAAAGCTCTGGGAGATGGCAAACAGCCTCAGAAACAATATGGAAGGTTCTGAATTTAAGAACTACGTTCTGGGACTTTTATTCTACCGCTTCTTAAGTGAACACGAAGAATTACAGATAAAAGAACTCTTAAAAGATGACGGCATATCTTTTGCCGAAGCCTTTAAAAATGAAGACTACGTTCAGGCTATAACCGACTGGATGATTGAAGCCAACGGTTATTTTATTGAACCAAAGTATTTATTCACCAGCTGCATTAATTTAATTGAACAGGAAAAGTTTGATGTAGATTATCTGAACAAAGCCATCAACTCAATTACAGCTTCAACACTTGGCAAGAAATCAGAAAAGCTCTTTGAAAATCTTTTTGATGATATGGATTTAACTTCCAGCAAACTTGGCCGCGATGTAAAAAGCCGTTCCATCTTAATTGCAAAAGTAATGAAGTCCATCGACACAATCGACTTTGAATTGGAAAATACAGAAATTGATGTACTTGGTGATGCCTACGAATACTTAATTGGTATATACGCTGCAACTGCCGGTAAAAAAGCCGGGGAATTCTATACTCCTCAATCTGTTTCAAAACTTCTTTCTTTACTTGCAACCGACGGACTTAAGCAGACCAAAGCAGTTTGCGACTGTGCCTGTGGTTCTGGTTCTCTTTTGCTTCAGGTTGGCAGATGCGTAAAAGTCGGTCACTACTACGGAAACGAATGTAATCCTACAACTTATAACCTTGCCCGCATGAATATGATTCTTCACAATATTCATTACGAGCAGTTTGATATCCGCCACACAGACACAATTGCAGATGGCGGAGAAAACAGTTCAAGCTGGGAAGAAAAATATCAGGTGCAGGTTGCAAATCCTCCATATTCACAAAAATGGTCTGCCTCAGATAAATACATGAAAGACGACCGTTTTAGTCCATATGGAAAACTTGCTCCAAAAAGTTATGAAGATATGGCATTCCTTGAACATATGATTTTCCATATGGCAGAGAATGACGCCAGAATTGCAGTGCTTCTTCCTCACGGAATTTTGTTCCGTGGAGGAGCAGAAGAAGCAATCAGAACTTATATAGTAAAAAATCTTAATTATCTTGATGCAGTAATTGGCCTTGCTCCAAACTGTTTTTATGGAACATCAATTCCGGTAAGTCTTCTGGTTCTAAAGAATGACCGCGGACAGAACAAGGACAACATTCTTTTCATAGATGCATCAAAAGAATACGAGCCTGGCAAAAATCAGAATTCAATTACAGAAGAAAATGTTCAGAAAATCTTAAGTGCATACAAAGACCGCAAAGATATAGAAAAGTTCTGCCATGTTGCAAGCATGAAAGAAATCGAAGAAAACGGCTACAATCTTAATATAACAAGATATGTAGATACCTTTGATGAAGAGCCGGAACTTGATTTAGCAGAAATCGACAAAGAACTAAAAGAAGCCACCGCAGAACGAGATTCTCTGATGAAAGAGTATGAAAAGTTTGCAAAGGAACTGGGGATATAAAATTGCAACCTATACAATAAATTTGAAATATTATAGTATAAGATGATGTTGCCAGAAAAGCTTACAGAAAACACAAACGGATATTTCTCTCTAAAGACAGCTGCTGAATTTGGAATAACTCGCTGGCAGTTACAGGAATTATTACGTAATGGAGAAATTCAAAAAGTAAGTTATGGTCTGTATGCATTAAAAAATGTAATTCCAGATGAATTATTTATTACTCAGCTATTAAGCCCAAGAGCAATTTTTTCTCATGAAAGCGCATTGTTTTTTAATGGGTATTCAGATCAGGTTCCTTTTAGATACACAATCTCTGTACCACACGGTTATATTTCTAAAAATCTTTCTGAACAATATGATGTCCGTCATGTAGCAAAAGAGAGCGCAGAAGAAGGCATAAAGATTATAAAATCTGAATTGGGAAATGACTTGCGCGTTTATAGCATAGAGCGTACATTGTGTGAACTTCTTCATAAACCTTCAGATTTAGACAAAGAGAGGTTTATTCCGGCAATTCAAAAATATCTTCGTTCAAAAAACAAAGATATTTTAATTTTGATGCATTTTGCAAAAATGTTCAGGGTAGAAAAGAGACTTTTGCCGTATTTGGAGGCTATTCAGTGAAAACTGACAACGCTATGCAATTAAAAGCAAAAATTAACAGCAAGGCAAAAGAATTGAATGTTCCTCCACAGATTATGTTCCAGAATTATATGATGGAATGTTTTTTGGAACGCTTGAGCAAATCAGAATATGCAGACAGATTTATTATAAAAGGCGGTGTACTGATTTCATCTATTGTTGGGCTAAATAATCGAACCACAATGGATATTGATACTACAGTACGAAATATTCCTCTGAATGAAAGCGAAATTACAAAAATCATTTCTTATGTCTGTTCTGTAGAAAATGATGATGACTTTTTTTTTAGTTTAGATAGAGTTGAGCCTATTCGTGAAGATGATGAATATGAAGGATACCGCGCGTTTGTGTTTGTTGATTATGAAAAAATCCATAATACAATAACAATGGATATTACAACTGGAGACAGCATTTATCCTGAGGCAATTCTTTATGAATTTAATAAAGTCTTTGAAAATCAAAAGATTTCTTTATATTCGTATCCAATAGAAACTATACTTGCAGAAAAGCTGGAAACTATTCTTTCAAGAAATATTACAACAACTCGTCCTCGTGATTTTTATGATGTATATGTTCTAAATGCAAAATCAATAAATCAAAAAAATCTCAAGACCGCCCTTGAAAATACCTGCAAACATAGGGAAAGCGAAAAAGTCCTGAAACAGATTCCTGAAATAATTTCTGCAATAAAGGATTCTGAAAATCTAAAAGAGCAGTGGAAAAAATATTCAAAGAAAATGCCATACGCGGCTGACATTTCTTTTGAACAGGTTGTAGAAAAAATTGAAGATTTATTAAAGCTTATAACTGACGGGGAAAAGAAGTAGAATGAGCAATATACCGAAATTACGATTCCCAGAGTTTAGCGGGGAATGGGAAGAGAAAAGATTCTCTGATGAAAGAGTATGAAAAGTTTGCAAAGGAACTGGGACTGTAATATGGAAAATGAAATAATACAAAACAATAAATTAACTTCTCTTGCTGATTCAATTGTTTGTCTTATTGATTCTGCAAAAAAAACAGCAGCAGTTTCTGTAAGTTCCATAATGGTAAAGACATATTGGGCTGTTGGAAAACATATTGTTGAGTTTGAACAGAATGGAAATTCAAAAGCTGAATACGGAACTCAATTACTCACGAATCTTGCAAAAATTCTTACATTGAAATTAGGAAAAGGCTATTCACGACCAAACCTGAACAATATGCGAAAATTTTATGTGATGTATCCAAATTTGTCAGACATGTCTGACAAATTGACTTGGAGTCACATTTGCGAATTGATAAAGATAGATGATGAATTGGAAAGAACATTCTATTTAAATGAATGTATTCAAGAAAAGTGGGATGTTCGTTCTCTTAGAAGACAGATGGATTCTGCACTTTATCTGCGGCTTGCATCCAGTAAAAATAAAAACGAAATTATCCAAATGTCTCAAAACGGGATTATAATCCAAAATCCATCAGATATCATAAAAGATACATACACCTTAGAATTCTTAGGACTTCCGGAAAAATCAGTTTATTCAGAAAAAGATTTAGAAGACAAAATTATCGATAATTTGCAGTCTTTTTTACTGGAGCTTGGAAAAGGATTTACATTTGTAAAAAGACAATATCCCCTTACTAGAATATGCGACCTACGGAATGGATTCAAATCTTTTTGTCGCAAAATACGAACTTTATCTGCCAAACAAAGAGGAATTGAAAAGGCTGGTAGATGGAATCATTAAGGACAACTAAATGAATATACCAAAATTAAGATTCCCTGAGTTTAGTGGGGAATGGGAAGAGAAAAACTTTTATGAAGTTTTTGATATTTTACAAAACAATACTTTCTCAAGAGATCAGCTTAACAATGAGAACGGAATTGTTAGAAATATACATTATGGTGATGTTCTAATCAAATATGGTGATTATATTGATTGCCAGAAAGAAAAACTCCCATTTATTAATTTAGAGAATAATCTTTCAAAATATGAAGATACGAGTTATGTGAAAAATGGCGATATTATAATTGCCGATACAGCAGAAGATTATACAGCTGGAAAAGTTACCGAAATTTGCAATGTAAAAGATTATAAGATTTTGTCAGGATTACATACCTTTTTATGTCGAACAAAGTTTGAATTTGCATCGAAATTTCTTGGTTATAAACTGAATTCTGGCTCTTACCATAATCAAATTGCACCGCTTGTTGCTGGAACAAAAGTTTACTCAATAAATAGAAAAGCAATCGGGGAAACAACAATTACATATCCATCTCTTGCCGAACAACAAAAAATCGCAGATTTTCTTTCAAATGTAGATTCAATAATCACAGCAGAAACAAAGATTCTAAACACCCTGCAAAAAAAGAAAAAAGCCTTAATGCAAAAACTTTTCACCCGGCAACTCCGCTTCAAATCCGACAACGGTAAAGATTTCCCTGCATGGGAAGAAAAGAAGTTGGGAGAATGTGTAGAAATTCTTGATTCGCAAAGAAAGCCAATAGAATCTAAAGAAAGAGCAAATAGAAAAGGAGAGTATCCTTACTATGGTGCTTCAGGAATTATTGATTATATAGATGATTATCTTTTTGAAGGAGAAGCGATTTTACTTGGTGAAGACGGAGCGAATATTATTAATCGAAATTCTCGTTTAGCATTCATAGCAACAGGAAAGTATTGGGTAAATAATCATGCTCATATAATGAAAGCAAATGCTGATAATTTAAATCATTTCATTTGTGAATACCTTGAGAGTTTAGACTATTCAAAAATATGTGCAGGTTCTGCTCAGCCAAAATTAACGCAAGACGTGATTCGTAATCTTACAATTAAAGCCCCCTGCAAAGAAGAACAACAAAAAATCGCCGACTGTCTTTCAAGTCTGGACTCATTAATCCAAACCCAACAAAAAGTAGTAACCACCTGGCAGCAACAAAAAAAAGCCTTGTTGCAACAGATGTTTATTTAGAAAAAATTAATCACAGGGGCAGTCCTAGAAGTTATTAATCCAATCAGCTGCTTGAAATCATATCCCAGCATCAGTAATCCCCATTCTGCGGAACCAGCTCATCAAGACTTGGTGGCAGGAGCCACTGTTCGCCTGGTTATATGGTTTGTATGTGATTATATCGCTTACGCCTCTGCTCATATTAAATTTTTGAAGATTTGAATTCACTTGTAAATTCAAAATAATTGAGGCTGCCCTTTTGGCTTTGGTCTTTGCCAAAGCCTTTTTTAATTTATGTTTTAGAATGAGTTTCTACCAAGCGGAGTACCAATCCATACTCCTTCCTGTCCAAGATATTCTTTTTTTTCTCCGTCTACAAGAAACTGGACTCCTTCAACTGTTGGAAATGCTGTTGCGGTATAAACTAACTGTTGGAGCTGGCCTCTAAGACCTTCAATTCCGTATTCGTTGAACTCAAATTCTCCGCTGAAATTAAGGGTTGCTATTCCGTTTTTTACAGAAGCCCCAATGAGTTTTGTTCCGTTTGAAACTAGAGTTCTGCATCCCGCTTTTTCTTCCGTTGCATTAGGTCCAGCGATTACTGCATGAATTGCATCAACCAAAGGACTGTCGGATTTCTTCATTTCTCTTACAGATTCTTTTCTTGCAACGGTGCCGTTGCTGTTGATTGTCATGAAAAAAAGCTTCAGTTTCATTGTCTTTGTTGATTGAGTTGCAACTGAAACTTCTTTTTTTACGACAGTCTCTTTTTTCTCTGTTCTTGTTTCGGCTTTTGCTTTTTCGGTTTTTGGTGCTGTTTCCTTTTCTTTTGCTACTTCAATGGTTTCCTGCTGCTGTTTTTTTGCAGTTTCGTTCTGTGCCTTTACAGGTGATGCTGTCCTTGTTGTTTTCTCTACGGTCGAATTCAAGTCGATTTCTACAGGGCCAATTGGTTCAACCTCATTCTTTCGTTCTGCCTGAATGGTTTCAGGTTCTTCTGCCTTTTCGACGAATTCAGGAGTTTTGAGACCTGTCTTGTTGAAAAAACCTGTTGCCTTGAGGTTGTTTGCAATTATATTCTGATTGAGAATGAAAAGAATTAATATGAAAAGGGCTGCAACAACCCATAGAGCAAAACCAATGCCCGAAGCTTTGTTTGTAGTTTTCTTTTTGTTCTCTGATTTGTTCTTCTTCTGCATAGTTAAATTATAGCATAAAAAGCGAGTATTGTAACCTATTCTGTTTCAGAGGGGACAGACCCCTGCGAAAAGTAAGAAATGACAGAGGGGACATGACAGAGGGGACAGACCCCTAATTTACAACCAAGGGGGACAGACCCCAAAAAAATAAGAAATGACAGAGGGGACAGACCCCCAAAAAATTCAGATGAATGTGTGCGACTGAATTTAACACTTTATAATAAAATGTTATTGATATTATTATCTGAATGTTCTATAACTTAAAGCTTACAGTGAGTGCCGAAGGCATTATTGTGATTTTGGCCTTGTCTGTACTTATCTTGCTTCCCAGGGCATGAAGCCAAGGTACTCCAAAACCTATGGCAGAACCGAGGGCGGCTCCTGCAAGGGTATCCGTCAGAAAATGATTTCCGCTAGCCATTCTCAGTCCGGCTGTAATGCCTGCAATGGAATAGATGGTTGCAACTACAGGAATCTTAATGTCTGATTCAGGGTAATATTTGCAGAATGTGTAGCTGAGAAAAGCTGCATTCATGAAAGTATCTGACGTATGTCCGCTTGGAAGGGAAAACTCAAAATCATAGTTTTCCAGCTCATCTTCTGGATAGCCGTTAAAGTACATGTACGGTCGTTTTCTTTTTATGGCAGTTTTGAGGAAGCATTTTGCAGTTTGTGTTGCAAGAACTGTTTCAGTATATATGACAGCTAGTTTGATTCCTTCTTTTGTATCAAAGTTGTCGGAGAGCCATTCTGAACCGTAAACCGCAGGAACAAGGCAGTAGCTTAATGCGAGTGTAAGGTCTCCAATACGATCGAGGCTCTTACTGTATTTTCTGGCAAACTTTCTGTCCAGGTAATTGACATCATCAAGATCGTATGTGAACTCGTCGTATTCAGGCATATCAATGATCTTTGGCATAAATAGGGCAGTTATGGTCGTAGCGCTGAGTACTCCAATGGAAATTCCGTCTGCCAAAGGTGAAACTGAAAAAGGGGATGACTCTGTTTCTGTAATGCATCTTTCATTGTATGGAAGATCGTTTGTAAACGATATGCCTCCAATGAAAATAAAAACTGACGTAAGTAAAAAAAATCTATTCATTTATTTGCTCAATTCATACATGATTACTGATGCGGCCTGTGCAACATTCAGACTGTCAATCTTAGGACTGTCAGACTTTTTTCCCATTCCGGCAAAAGGAATGATGATAAGTTCATCACAATTACGCTGAACTTCCTTGCTGATTCCCTTTTCTTCGTTTCCGAGTACGATAAGTGCAGGTTTACTCTTGCATGCAGATTTTATTTCCGAGACCTTTTTTGTAGCTTCAAGGGAAGTTCCAAAACGCATCATCTTTCCTTCCATATCTTTAAGGAGGAATTCAATGGATTTTACTGAATATACATTTACGAATTCCATTCCGCCTTCAGCAACACGGTAGCTGCTGGTAGTAATTGAAGACTGAGCTTCATCAATGGGAATGACGATGTTTTTGATTCCAAAGAATGCTGCGCTTCTGATAATGGCACCGAGGTTGTTTGAATTTCCTACGCGGTCAAGGATAATTGCGTCCTGTTTTTCTTCAATCCACATGGCGGTAATAGCTGTGTTTAATGGAAGAATTTCCGGTGGAGTAATCATTGCAACTACACCCTGATGATGAACTGTGCCGCTGAGTTTTTCAAGTTCTTCAGGATCCTGGACTTTGTTGTAAGGCTTTTTTGCTGCTGCCATTTTCTTGCATAGACCGCCAAAAAGAGGTGCTCTTTCTTCAGTAAAATAAAGGCGCTGAATTTTATGTGCGTTGATTTTTTCAAGGGTTTTTACTGCTGCAAAACCGCAGACAGGCATTTCGTTTCTCAAATTGTATTTCATGATTATATTTTAATTGTTATCGTTGAAATGCTCAACGGTTGTTTCTAATTTCCCCAGGTGAAATTCCGTAATGTTTCCTGAAACAGTTGCAGAAATAGGCCTCTGTTGTAAATCCGCATCTCTCGGCAATTTCCTTGATTGTTAGCCCTGTGTATACAAGAAGATTCTTTCCTTCTTCAAGACGAAGGGTGTTGATATAATCCCATAGGTTCATTCCCATTTCGCGGTGGAAGATTCTGGTCAGATAATCCTGATCAGTTCCTATATCATTTGAGATGTCTTTTCTTGAAAACTTCCTGCTTATATTTCCGTCAATGTAGAAGACTGCTTTTTTTACAAGGATACTTGTTTTGGCAGAAGAAAGTTTTTTTGATTTTGTCATGATTGCTTTCAGATGCTGTATGAAAATTTCCTGTTTGCATACAAAAGAATTGCAGAGTAGAATATTTGAATAGGAAAGGGCAGATTCAATTTCTTCTTCCGAAAATTTTTCTGCAGCAATAAGAATCGGAATGAATGCGAATCTTTCGGTTTTCCTAATGAACATTATATCCTGACTGGTCAACGTGTCTGCAATGATAAGATCCGGTAAAAATCGCATTGCAAGGGATTCAAGAAAATTAATAGAAGATATTACTTCCGTTTCATTTTCCTTCGCAAGAATTTTCAGGAGGGGTGATTGTGTTCCTATGAAAATTATTTTCTTGGGTTTCCAGAATGCCATTACAGGTACTCCACGCAACCATATTTGCTGTCGTTGTATGCAAGGAATTCTTCAATGTATTTTTTTGCTTCAGTGTTGATTGTCGAAATTCTTTTGCATCCATCAGGCGTTTCAACAAGAGGATTCACATACCTCTGTTTGACCTTCAGGTTTATGCAATATGCATTTTCTACAGGATGATCACTTCTTATGATTTCTGTCATTCCCCTGAAGGTTCTGAATAGTTTTGAAAAATTGGAATCGGGCTTTGAATTTTTAAAATATTCAAAGCGGTCTATGAGTTGTTTTTCTGATAATTGATAGAAATCTTTCTCTGAAGCCAAGCCTTCTTTTTCTGCCTCTGAAAGAATGTCTGCCATGAGCTGCATGGCAACTTTGTCTTCGTTGTGCTGAAGTATAAGGCTTATGTCTATGAATTTTATTGTATATTTCAAGCAGGCATTCAGATTGTCAAAGCCCAATTCCGGTAGACCTTTTTCATTCTTCAAAACTTTTATGTGGGAGTAGTTTTCGACAGTATCTTCAATAGACCAGACATTGTCGAGGGCGGCTCCGCTTGGATACATGTATTCAAGTCTGTCTGCACTTAACCCAGGCATGTCGTTGTCACATATTGGATAGATATGGTAGTCATTTACTTCAGAAGATTTTATTCCGTCTTTTAATAGAAATTTTTGAAGTTCTTTGTCTTCATCTATCATCATTGCATTAATGTCTTCTGTAGAACTTTGGGTAAGAGCGTCTCCGTTTTTAAAATCACTCACATGGCTGAAGGCAGGAGTTGATACGTCATGGAGGAGTGAAGCTATAGTCTGTTTTTTGTCATGGGTGAAATTCCATGTAATCAGTGCGGTTCCAATGGAATGATCAAGTCTAGAATACTTGAAGTGGTTGTGAAACAATGGAGTCCAATCGGTACTGCACAAAAGGCTTACACCGCCAAGCCTTTGTAAAATAGGGAGTGATATGTATTGCTTCAGAAAATCGGGCTGCTCTATGCAAAGTTTTTTATGGTATTCTTCCTTGAAAGTGTTCATATTCAAAATATACCATATTGGTGCAACTTTTAATATAATTTCGTGTCTAATATAGCAGATAAATGAATGGAGGTGCATCATGGAATACAAACAGTATCATGAAGAACATAAAAAAATATTTCACTCTCAGGAGCAGATTTTTTTCAGTCAGGCCAATGCAGAAGGCTACCTTAGTTTTCACGAACTTCTCCGCATGACTGCTGATCTTGCCGTAGAAGACTATAACCAGCAGGGAATGTCCAGGGAATTCCTAAAGGATAAAGGTTTTGCAATTTTGGTTTCGCGCCTTGCATTCAGATTTCACAAAATGCCTGTTGAAAATCAGAAACTGGAATTCGTAACATGGGAAGAAAAACCTGAGCCACTTCAGCTTGCTCGCTGCTATAAGATTTTTGATATGGATGGCAATCTTCTTGTTAGCGGAAAATCTTATTGGCTTGTTTGCGATTTGAAAACCCGGCGCCTTATTCCTACTTCTAAATTCGACTTGAGAAAATCCATTGAATTTACAACTGAGATGGACTGCCTTAAGCCTTGTAAAATTGGTGAACCTGAAGGAATGGAACTTTGGGATTCAAGAAAAATCAAGTACTCGGATCTTGATACCAATGGGCATACAACAAATTCCCGTTACGGTGCATTCATTGAAGATGCTTTACCTGCTGAATACCGCGGAAAGGTTCCTTCTGATTTCAAATTAAATTATTCCAAGGAAGCAATGCTGGATAGCCAGCTGGATGTTTATGGTAAGATAGAAGAAGACGGGAAGAAAATAACAGTCATCGGAAAGACTTCAGAAGGCTGCTCGTTTGAAGCAGAACTTTATTATTGACATCTAGTTTGCCATACTTGTGATGAATGACAAGTCTGAACTTGTTTTTACGTAAAAAAAAGGCTGCATCTTTTTAAGACGCAGCCTTTTTTTTGAAGCCCTAGTTTTTTAGAGGCTTACATTGATTGCCTTGATTCCACCGTTGCGTGCAAAGAGAACCTTTGTCGTGTCGCATGGAAGAGCGTTGCCTTCATATTCGGCTGTCTTTCCGTCTGCAAATTCAACATTGATCTTCTTTGTTCCGTTCTTTGTGTAGTTGACCTTTGTTCCGCACCAAGTGAAGCTGAGCTTTCCATCCTTGTATTCTTCATCTTTAAGGATAACAGGATTGAAAATAGCCTTTCCTTCGCTGATGCTTGCACCGAGTTCACCGAAGCGTGTAAGAACTTCTTCTTTTACCTGGCCTGTCATACCTGGCTGTTTTGCACCCTTGTGGTATGGTGTGTGGCTGTAAGGATCCGATGGGAATGCACCGTAAAGTTCAGGTGTCTTCTTGAAACTGAGTCCTGCCTGTATGTTGTAGTATTCGTCCTTAAGCTTGTCTGCGCATGGATTTCCCTTCCTGTATGCGTCAAGGGTGATTTCCTGTACTGCAAGAAGCAGCTTTGAAACCATGTGCCAGTAGATTGAACCGAGACCTTCATAAGCATAGAAAGTTCCTGAGCGTCCCGTGAAGTTCTGGTGGTTGAATGTCTTTTCGTAGATTTCGGCAAGGGTTGATGTTTCCTTTGCCGAAAGTTTCTTTGCAAGAGGAAGGGCAGCAATGTGTTCCTGCATTACGCTTGCATTTCTGAATTCAGCGTTGAAGTGGTAAATATTGTTCTCATCCTTTTCGATGAATGCATTTCCTGTCTTTGTGATCACGCTTTCAAGGGCCTTTGCGTCTTCTGCACTAACATTGTTCTTTTCAAGGAATGTCTTGAGGTTCTTGTTAGGGTAAAGCATGTAAGATTTCTGACGTTCTTCATAAAGTTTGCTTGCCTTCATTTTTTCAAGAAGTTCAAGTGATTCTTCTGTAGAAAGCATTCCGCTTGAAAGGATTGAAACCTGTCCTTCGAGCATTTCCTGGAGGTACTTTACAGTCATTGTCTTTTCACCGATAACAACTGTGTTGTATGTGTGGTAAAGTCCGTCATCCCTCTTGTTTGCGCGGAGTGTCATTTCAACTGCGTTCTTTACTGCTGTAAGGCAAGTAACGATTTCTTCGCGGGAAAGTTCAACTTTCTTTGAACCGTAACCGTGCTTGTAAAGGTCATTTCTTTCCTTTTCAAAGATTACGCCTTCTGCGTCTGTAAAGTTTCTTCGTGCTGTGTCGTCAGACATTGTCTTTTCAAAATCAGTGGTCTGGTATAGTCCGCAGATCTTTGTGAAAGCATTTGCAACTGTTTCAGGAACCTTGTATTTTGCTGCTGATGATGATGAGTAAACTTCAATCATGAACTTGAGCATGCGGTTAAGGTAACCGAGGGTTACAACTGAAAGACCGTATCCTGCAAGGGCATTGTTTGCATCGTTCCATTCAGGACGCTGTGTGTTCATCCAGATACCGCCGCCTGGAATGAGGTTTGCTGCCTTCTGGATGATGATCTGAAAAAGTTTTGTCGTGATGTTGACAAGCTGAGGCTGTCCCTTCTTGTCTGTGTACATCTTGCGGTCTGTTCCGAATTCCTTGCTTTCCTTGATGAGCCTGTCGCTGAGTTCACCGTCGAATGTAAGGGAGTTTCTTGGGTCTGCAAGAATTTCCTTGTAGCTCTTGAGTCTGTATGGAACATTTGCGCTGCAGTAAAGTTCGTCGTTAAGACTGCCAAGAAGTTCATCGCGGTTGATTGCATTCCACTGTTCAAGAAGTTTCTGAAGGTAGATTACCTGGTGGTCGCCCCAGTAACCGTACTGTGCCCATGGATTATCCGGTTCCGGACATTCCCAGTCAATTCCCTGACGGTTGATTCTGTATGGATTGAATCCGTCTATTGTCATTGCGTTGAGGAACTTTGCACAGATATTCTTGATGTATGCAGGATATGACATTGTAAGGGCTTCCCAGTTCTGGAAGATGTCGCGCCAGTTTCCTTCGTAGTTGAGGATTGGATTTCCGTTCTTGTCATTGAGCATGATGTTGAACTTGTTCCATGGACGGCTTGGGTCACCGTGACGGCGGCTGAAGATTACAGGCATGTATTCCATGAAGAGACGCTGAATCTGTGGATCCTTTGTTTCGCTTAATGCAGCTTCAAGTACATCCTTTGAAAGGGAAGTCTTTCCCTTGAATGAAGAAAGGATCTTTTCAAGTTCTTCACCCTTTTCCTTGTTGCGTGTCTTAACAAAGTCAAAGAGGTCAGGTGCGTTGATCTTTCCGTTGTCTGCGTAGAAACCACCGCGCATGATGTTGAACATTACATTTGCCCTGTGGTGTGCGCATGTCATTTCTTCTGCTGTTTCCTGGATGCCGTCTGCTTCAGAAAGGTATGTTGTCATAAGGTTTTCTGTTGCTTCCATGTCAGCCTTAAGGGCATCGGCAGCGGCTGCCTTGTTCTTGAGCATGTTCTTGAGGGATGCAACCTTAGAGGCTGTAAGGAATGTGTCGAATACCTGATACCATTCAGCCTTGTCCTTGAGGGAAATTTTCTGTGCTATGTATGAGGCACCTCTTTCTCCCTTTGTAACAGGTACGCTTTCGATCTTGTCTGTGTCGCCGTCTGCTTCATAGAAGAGGGCTGGTGTATTTTCCTGAAGGAAAATTTTTCCGTCGCAAGTAAACCAGCTTGTGTTTGCAAGAAGACCTTCGCTTGGTTCAGCTCTGTCTGTAAGAACTGAAGACATGATGTAGAATGAAAGTCCGCTTTCTGCATCAAGATCTGTTTCCTTGTATGCATCGATGAGGGTTGAATTTTCATTCTGAACATTGCTGTTGATGCAAGCAGGAAGAACATTGCGGCATCCGTCAACGATGGAAATTTCCATTTCGCTGCCGCTGATGTTTTCGATGCGTGACATCTTTACGAGGCCGAACTTTGCGCTGCTTGTCCATCCGTAGCGGAATGAAAGGCCAAGGTCCTTGTTGATTTCTTCAAACCAGATTTTTGTTCCGTTGAGATTCTTGTAGATGTTGCGTTCGATTGAAGTGCAGTTCTTTGTTTTATAGTTGAGTCCGGAAAGAAGCGATTCAAAAGGCTGCCAAATTTTTGTTTCTCCGTTTTTCTTTACTGCAACTGCAGTCCAGCTTCCCGTTACATTCTTGAGATCAGAAACTTTGTCTACTGTGTAGTAGGGAAAAATAGAGTGGTTGCTGTTGATTCTACCTGCTGTGATTCCGCCATGAGACCAGCAGAAATTCCACACGTCGGATGAGCTTGTGATTGTCATGAAAAAATCTTCCATGCAGTCGTAATTCTTGATGCAGTAGAATTTTTCTCCATCAAGTTCAACAAAAGTTCCTTTTACTTCTTTGGCCATATTTCGCCCCTTAAAAATGTAGATTGACTGCAGAAAGAAAATTTCAAAAAAGGCGGAGTCGGGTTCTTCCCCCAAAAACGCCGGTCATTTTTGTGGCGCAGTATTCTTGAAATTCTTTATGCAGTTTATTTTTCTATGGTTTTAAGATAAGACAGAAGTTTTTATATGTCAAGCAACCGGTTGCCGTTCCTGTGGAAAATCAAAATTGATTATATAAATCGTAAAATTCGTTTATGGAAATTCCTGAGATTTGATTTTTCAAGTCAGAAACTAATGAGAAAATAAAGAAGCCTGCATGTCTGGCAGTTGCCAATCACACAGGCTTTCCTGATGGTATATTTTTATTGAAAAATTCAGAAGTCTTACAAGGCCTTGAAGTTTGCCCCGATTCCGTTCATTACTTCAAAGAAGTGTGGGAAACTAACATTGCAGCATTCTGCATCCTTTACAGTCACTGTCTCTCCGTCTGCAAGACCAAGGCCAAGACAAGCCATGCTCATGGCAATTCTGTGGTCAAGGTATGAATCAACTTCTCCGCCATGCATCTTGAATTCGGGGTTTTTTGTTCCGTCTGCTTTTATCGGGCTGTGGCCGTGAATAATCATGTAGTCAGGCCCTTCTTCTACATTTCCGCCAAGCTTTTCAAGTTCACTCTTTAAAACCTTGATGCGGTCAGTTTCCTTTCTGCGGCAAACTTCTGCGTCTTCGATTACTGTTGTTCCTTCGATGAAACATGCTGTTGCGGCAATGGCGCAGATGGCATCGGGGAATCCCGAAATCTTTACGTGCAGTTCCTTACCAGGAAGGTTTTCTGTTGTAAGGCGTTTCCCTCCGCAGACAACAAGGAATTTCTTATCTTCATCTACGGTAATGTCACCGCCTACGGACCTGAAAATGTCAACGATGGCATCGTCTCCCTGTGTGCCGCCTATATCGATGTTGTCAATTGTGATTTTGCTGTCTGTAATGAGGCCCGCCATGAGGGGGAAAGCAACTGCCTCCCAGTCGCTTGGAATTGTAGTGTCAAAGGCCTTGAGGTTTACAGGACCGTCAACTTCAATGTGCTTGAAGTCATCGCTGATCCTGCAGTTTACGCCAACATGTTCAAGCCACTTCTGTGTCATTGTAAGGTATGGAGTTTCCTTTGGATCGCTCAGTTCAATTTTAAGGGTTCCGTTCATTCGGATGGCAGACATCATGAGGCCCGAAATGTACTGGCTTGAAACGGCTCCGTCTGTATCTACCTTTGCCTTGCAGTCGATAGGTCCCTTGATGAGCATAGGGCATGTTGTTGCTCCAGGCTGAGAAATGTGGGCTTCTGCACCAAGCTGATTCAAGACATCGACAACATGGGCAACAGGACGCTTCCTTATGCTTTCGTCTCCCGTAAAGATGCTCCAGCCTTCAAATGTTGCGGCAATTGGGGAAAGAAAATAGAGGAGGGACCCGCTGTTTCCAACATCAATTACATTTGTCGGAAGGTGAACCTTGTTTCCAGCCCCCTTTACAGTCCAAACCTTGTCGTTTTCCATTGTTGCAAGGTCATTTTCAAGTTCTGCACCGATGAGAGGAATTGCTTTGCTTGTACTAAGGCAGTCAGCGCTGGGAAGTGGGTTGCTGATGTGAGAAGTTCCTTCTGCAAGGGATGCAAGGATGAGGGCTCTGATTGTATGTGATTTTGATCCAGGTACCTGAATGTGTCCGGAAAGCTCATTTTTGAATGCTTTGATTTTCATGGGTGGCATTATATATTAAATTCAACTACCTTGTCATTAAGGAAGAATTTCCTCTTTGGAAAAAATTGCAAAGTCAGAAAAAAAATCCTGAAGATCATCTGACCTTCAGGGTACATTCAGCTATGTCTTTTTTTTTACTCTTCGAAACGGATTTCCTGCCAGAGGTTGTTGTACTTGTCAAGGTTGTCGCCGATGTCTTCCTTGAGTACGCCGTTGTTCATCATTTCTGCCTTGTACATTGGCTTTGTTGTGATGAAGGCTTCTGCATCAGGATTTACAAAGCAAGGGAAGTGGAATGCATCAAGAAACTTTGCATAAACTTCAGGCCTGTGGATGTAGTTTACGAATTCGTTGGCAAGGGCTGCGTGCTTTGAATCCTTAAGGATGCACATGCTGTCCATGTATGAAGGACCGCCTTCTTCTGGAATAAAGAAGTCGATTGTTTCATCCCACTTGTCTTCAGGTACTTCACCGAATACAACTTCTGCATATCCCTGGCAGAGCCAGAAATCTCCAGAAGCAAATGACTTTCCGAAACCTTCAGCATCAAACTTAACAAGGTTTGGTTTCCAGTTTTTAAGGATGTGATCCTTTGCCTTAGCAAGCTCTGCGTCATCAATAGAGTTTACGTTGTATCCGAGGGTAGCAAGGGCATCTCCCATAACTTCGCGCATGTCGTCCATCATAGTTGCGTGACCTGCAAAATTTTTGTCCGAAAAAATGTTCCATGAGCGTTCATAGTCCTTTGGAGCCTTTGTCTTGTTTACGGAAATTCCTGCCATTCCAAGATAGTAAGGAACGCAGTAGTTCATTCCTGAATCGTATGCTGCCATTTCAAAGCACTTTGGATTAATGTGACCCTTGTTTGTCATCTTTGACTGATCGAGAGGCTGGAACATTCCCTGTTCAATCATGATGGAACAGTAGTCCTGTGAAGGAACAACAATGTCGTATCCCTTTGCACCTGCACGAAGCTTTGCATACATTTCTTCGTTTGAAGCATAGTAGTCAACCTTTACCTTGCAGTTGAATTCCTTTTCGAAGTCACGGAGAACTTCATCCGGTGTATAGTATGTCCAGTTATAGATGTACAGCTGGTTTTCTTCTTCGCCGCAAGAGACAAGACCAAAAAATGAAACACACATGAATGCTGCTGCAATTAAACCTTTGATTTTTTTCATTGTTTTTTATCCTTATAAAAAATTAAGAACTGATTAATGTGCTGCCGCAAAGCTCTTGAGCCTGTTCTTAAGGATTACTGCAACTACAGTAATGATAAGAATAAGAACAAAGGAAAGGGCATTGATTACAGGGCTTACTCCAAAACGAATCATGGAATAAACATAGAGAGGGAGTGTTGAACTTCCTGGTCCTGAAACAAGGGCTGTAATGACGTAGTCTTCCAACGACATTGTAACGGACATCATGAAGCCTGAAATGATTCCGGGCATGATTGCAGGAATGATTACCTTCCACAGTGTCTGAACTTCATTTGCCCCAAGGTCGTGGCTTGCTTCGATGATGGAATAGTCGAATTCATCAACGCGTGCACTTACCATAAGGTAAACGAAAGGAAGACAGAAAGTTGTATGGGCAATGAAAATTGTAAAGAGACCAAGGGACATCTTTACCCCGCTGAAGAAAATGAGGAGCGAGATACCCATGATTACTTCCGGAAGAACCATTGGAAGGAAGCTGACAGTCTGAATGTAAGATTTTCCGATGAACTTGTACCAGCTTACGCCGATGGAAGCAAGAGTTCCAAGAATTGTTGCAACGATACCTGAAGTAATGGCAACAACCAGGCTGTTAATCAATGCCTGCCAGAGAGGTTTTGACGAGAAAATGAGCTTTTCATACCAGATGAAGGAAAATCCTGCCCAGTTTGTATCCTTTGCACTGTTGAAGGAGAAGAATACGATTACGAAAAGTGGAAGAAAAAGGAAAAGCAAAGAAACTGCGAGTACTGTGTTTGAAAAGCTGAAGGGAACCCCACGCTTTTTCCAGCCGCGTTTTGCGTGCCTTGCGTTTTCCGAAGTCGGTATTTTCTTGAATACCTTGTTGTAAAGGGACAATGCTGGATTTTTCATTTTGCATCTCCGATTTTTGCGCTGGAAATTGAATCGGCAATGGAAGTTGTCGTGTCTTCCTTTGTGGATTTCTTGTTGAGCTGAGCTTCCTTCTTGCCTGTTGAAAGCATAAGGAGAACTCCTGCCATTGAGATGAGTGTAATTACAAGGCTGAATGCAGAAGCAAGAGGCCAGTTGCGTACCTTCTGAACCTGATCGACGATGATGTTTCCGAGCATGTAGCTGTCTTTTCCACCAACGAGCTGAGGAACAGTGTATGTACCGAAAATCGGAATGAATGTGAAAATGATTGCGCTCAAGATACCGCTCTTGATTCCAGGCATAAGAACCTTCATCATTGACTGTGGTTTTGTTGCACCAAGGTCTCTTGCAGCTTCAAGTAATGTGAAGTCAAAGCGATCTACTGCAGTAAATACAGGAAGGATGGCATAAGGCAGATACATGTAGATGCTTACGAGAATGACTGCCCCCTTTGTAAACATGAACTTGTGAGGAACGAATTCTGCGTTTCCACCTGTAATCTTCTGCCACAATGCAAATATAGATGCAAGAATCTGATTTAAAATTCCGTTGTCTCCAAGGATTGCAATCCACGCAAAGATGCGGATAAGGCTGTTGGTAAGGAACGGAACGATTACAAGAATCAGGAGGAGAGTCTGATGCTTGCTTCTTGCCATTGCGTAACCGCAGGGAAGGGCTACCACAATGGTAATGAAAGTTGAAAGAACAGTGATCCAAAGGGTCCTGAGGAAAATCATTCCGTAGGCAGGAGACAGCATCTGCTGGTATGCCTTGAGAGAGAATTCTGGTACAACGCCGCCGTAAACATCGCGCTTCATGAAAGAGTAGGCAACGATGATTACGAGGGGAACGATGAAAAATACTGAAAACCATACGCCCATTGGCCATGCGTAAGCAGGACCAGGATTTGCTTTCTTGAATTTGTGGCTGTATGCTGCAGACGCAATCTTGAGGTCTGCGCTCTGATTCTTATCCATTATTTCTCAATATCCTCTACAATATATCCGTCTTCTGCAGACCATGAAACATAAACCGTATCCTTCCATGCAATAGAAGGACCGTCATCAAGGAAGTTCCTGTGCTGCTGGTAAACCTTAAGCACGGCTCCGTTTTCAAGGCGAACATAGAATTTTGACTGGAATCCCGTGTAAACAGGTTCTTCAACGATTCCCTTGAATACATTGATGTCTTTTCTTCCATGAACATCCGGAATATCTGTAGTGATTCTGATTTTTTCAGGACGAATTGTGAACGCAACTTTCTGGCCGGGTTCAGTGTGGTCATAGTCAGTTACCATCATGTACTTGTCGCCTGCAGCCATTTCTTCCGAGTCTGTTGGAAGAGGGGTCTGCTTTCCAAGTTCAGGAACTGAACATGTACACATGAATTCTTCGAGTCCATTTTCATTTTTGTATGGAACGCATTCTGCAACAGTTGCTTCAAAGAGGTTTGTTTCACCGATGAACTGTGCCACGAACTGAGTTGCAGGTGCTTCGTAAATCTCGTAAGGAGTTCCAACCTGAAGAACCTTGCCTTGGTTCATGACTGCAATTCTGTCGGAAACTGCAAGGGCTTCGCTCTGGTCGTGAGTGACATAGATGAAGGTAATGCCGATCTTGTCGTGAAGGGCATCAAGGTCAAGGAGAAGGCTTGCACGGAGCTTTGCATCAAGGGCAGAAAGAGGTTCGTCCAAAAGAAGAACCTTTGGCTCGTTGATGAGGGCACGGGCAATGGCAACTCGCTGACGCTGACCGCCGGAAAGCTGGTTAGGCTTTTTAAACATGTGCTGGTCAAGCTGAACAAGGTGCAGGTATTCGCGTACCTTTTCGTCTATTTCCTTCTTGTCCTTCTTCTGAAGGCGCAATGGAAATGCAACGTTTTCATATACAGAAAGATGAGGAAAAAGTGCGTAGCTCTGGAAAACCGTGTTGCATGGCCTCTTGTTTGCCGGGAAAGGAACAATGTCCTTGTCGTCAAGAAGAACTGCTCCATCGTCAGGGAATTCAAATCCTGCGATTATGCGGAGGAGTGTAGTCTTGCCGCAGCCTGATGGTCCGAGAAGTGAAAAGAATTCACCCTGCTTAATTGTAAAATTAACGTCATCAAGCGCATGGAAAGATCCAAAGTGCTTTGACACATGGTCAATAGAAACTGTACTTCCGTTCACTGCAGTACAACTCCTCTAAATAATGTTGGTATTTTTGTTACTATCCCCTTTATACACTTAAAAGTCAATAAAAATCTGAAAATTTTTGAATTTATTTTCATGGTGGAAGAGATGCTTTTATGCCTTTTTTGCTCCGTCAGAAAAACAAAAAAATTATATTCCTGTTGTCTAAACACTATTTATGAATTACAATTGAAGTTATGGCAACTGTTGTAACTGCACAGACTTTGAATCGTTACTATGACGATTACAAAGATACAGAAATTACTTTCTCGAAAGAAATCATGCGCACCCTTAAAATGGACCCTCGCCAGATTTACATTAAGAGCGGAGGTCTCCAGTGGCCTTGCATTATCAGCAGTACTACCTTCAACATTGCGAAGATAATCATTGGAACAAAGAGTGGTGCATATCAGGTTCTTTCAAAGCAGGAACCGGCTCCTGTCAGCCTTAGATTCAGTTTTTACCAGCCTGACGGTCAGCTCATGAGTTTCTTTGTTTCAGCAAGAGTTCAGATCTGTCAGCCATACATGAACAGTTCGGACCTTGCCATCGTCCAGCTCCAGTACACACAGCGTCCGCCTGATGATTTGATTCAGATGATTGGAAATATTCTTGATGCAAATGGTAATGCAGTAAAGCGTAAGGAAGACCGCATCATAATCAATCAGGACTCAATGAGAAGGCTTGGAATTACAAAAAAAGAAATGGTTGTTACCATTCAGAACGTTCCTCGCCACTGCATTCTTCAGGACCTTTCCTTTGGCGGTGCTAAAATCGTTCTCATGGGACTTGCTCAGTACCTCCTTAAAAAGGAAGTTCAGCTTCAGCTTGAATTTGAAGATCCGCATGAAATCATTACCCTCAGCGGTGTTGTTGTTGGTGCCAATTTCATTGAAGGCAGAAAGGATATTATAGTTGCAAGCATCAAGTTTGCAGAAGAATCCGTTAGCCTTCCATACAAGATTCACATCAACAAGTACATCACTTCCGTACGAAAGAGTGAATTGGACAACAAGTTTGCGGATGAAGTTCCAGAGACGGCAACTCCTGTTGGTGGTGTAGCTCCAGCAGCACCGGCGGCTTCAGCTAAGTGACGAAGTTACTTGAATTATTCGGGCATCTCTGATATAGAGATGCCATATTTTTTTTATATCAAATAGAAAAAAAGGAAATGCGATATGGCTTCAGCAAACCCATTGGATTCAATCTATTTTGTTAAGATTCCTGCAGATGCAAAGTTTTCTTCGGAAGCAATGAAAATTGATTCTTCGGTAGAACTCCCGGTTCAGAAAAAGAACCTGGATGATCCTGTGGAAGAGGATTTTGCAAAGCTTTCTGAAGAACAGATTCTTTCCGGAATCCTCACCGTTCTTGCCTATGACAGGGAAAACAAAAATTCTGCCTACTACAGAAAACTCATTACGGACATTCGCCCAAACATCAAGAAGGAACTTGCAGAGGCTGCCATCCTCAAGGCTCATGATGAAGAATGGGAGCTTGCGGAAGAAATCTGGCTTGCAGTTCATGGAATCGATCCTGAAGACTATGCCATCATCCTTAACCTTGCAATTTTCTATGACCAGAAGGCCGACAGTTTCAGGCGCAACACCCTCAATGAGGATGCTGATGCCTTCGATGACCTTGCCTTGACCTATTACAAGAAAGTTCTGGACAGCGACAAGGAACTTCCTGACGGATACTTCAATGCAGGATTCTTCTATCTTAAAAAGAGTGAATACGGGGAAGCAAAAGCCTGTTTTGAAAGTTTCCTTGCCCTTACCTCGGACAAATCAGACGAAGAACTTGGTGAGAACGGTGGCTACAAGAAGGAACGTGCACAGGAAATCATCAACAAGATTTCAAACCGCAACCTTGAAAGCGACAGGTTCCATGATGCATACAAATACATTTCCAGCGGACAGGAAGAAAAGGGACTTGAAGAAATCAGAAAGTTCCTTGTAGACAATCCTGCAGTTTGGAATGCCTGGTTCCTTTTGGGATGGGGACTCAGGAGGCTTGGAAGGTTTGCAGATGCAAAGGCGGCTTTCCTCAAGGCTCGCGAATGTGAAGGCGGCGACGAAAATGCCGACACCCTAAACGAGCTTGCGATCTGCCAGATGGAAACAGGCGATACTGAAGAGGCTTATGATACCCTTAAGGAAGCCCTTTCCATGGATTGTGAAAATACAAAGGTAATTTCAAACCTCGGTTTCCTTAGCCTCAAGCTTGGCAAAACCGATGAGGCAAAAAAATATTTTGAAGTCGTTCTTGAACTTGATCCTGAAGACAAGATAGCAAAGGAAGAACTTAAGAAGCTTTAAAGATCAAAAGGGGATAACAATAAGTTCAAAAAGTGTCATCTGACCCGAAAATCCATTTAATTGCAATACAAGAGATTGCCGTGTAGAGCACGGCAATGACTCATACTTATTGAACAGCCCCTTCTATATTTATCTGTATTTTCCAGGAATTTCGACTCTGTCACCGGGTTTTATTCCGCAAGCTTTAAACCACCCCTGGGGAACTTCAAGGGCGTACTTTACGGAACCAGTGCTCAAAATCGGAGACAGACTGTGCGGCTTCATGTCGAAAATGTCGCGCACCGTTCCGCTTTTTGTAATGTATGCAATGGAAAGTGGGTGAGGGGTGTTTTTCATCCAGAAACTCAGCTGCTGTTCGTTTTCAAAGACAAATAGCATGCCGGTTCCAGCCGGGATGTTTTTCCTGTTCATGAAACCGTAGTTTCTTTCTTCCTGCTTTACGGCAATTTCTGCACGGACTTCAAAAGCTGTTCCATCCGATCTTGTAATGGAAATGTTTTCGACTGGAAGTCTGAATTTCCCCCTTTCTGCACTGCAGGAAAAGGAAATCATTGCCACAAGTGAAAAAAATAAAAAGAAATTTTTTTTCATAGAAGATCCAGAAAGTCCTGCTTGGACTGTTCTTCCGCGGTTTCCTTGACCATAGCCTTAGACTGAAGGTCCTCAAAAATCTTACGGTCCGTGTATTTAAGGGTAAGAGGGCGTTCGAGCGACATTATGACGCCGTCGCTTCTCCATTCGCTCTTTTCCGGATTGAGGGAGTCTGGGTTTCCGTATTTTTCCGTAAGGGTAGTGTAGATGGAATAGTGGTCCATCTTCTTTTTCTTCATGTTGATTGTAATTGTGTAAAGCTTGTCGTCGAAAAACTGAAACCAGCAGCGTTCAAGAAATGAATATGGTGCTGTCCTTGACGTGTCTGTTTCAATGAGGATTCTGTTTTCACCTGGAAGTAGAGATACGTCCCTGTCTCCGCGGAAACCAAAGGAAGGGTCTTTCTTCAATTCTTCCTTTACCTGATCCACTGTCATTCCGAAACGGATTTTCTTGAAGCCGTCAGGAAGATTTTTATCTGCATAAAGCAATGCAGAAAAGAGAAGGAAAAGGGCAAATGCTGAAATTTTCTTAATGTTCTTTTGCATGTTTTGAACTCTGTTTTCTGTAGAAGGCTGCCTGCTTGATGATTTCATTAACGTTAGGAACAAGAACCTGGCTGTTGACGATCTTTACATTCTGGTCTGACAAAAGCTGGTTGTAGGCACTGTTCTGCTGTTCTACTGGAATGGCACACATTTTGAGGAGGTCCACAACGGAGATTCCTGTGTTGTATACTTCACCCTTTACAGGGGTTGTCTTAAGCTTTTCAATCTGAAGTGCTACCATGTCGATAAGTTTTTCGCGAGGGTCTGAAAGAGTTGTGTTTGCAAGCTGACGGTACATTGCCCAAAGACGGTCTGCAAAAGTTGTAGTAAGTTTTGAGATCATCTGAGGCTGTGTTGTAACCATCTGGTTGAAGTTTGTTTTGTTTACAACCATAAGCTGACAGGTAGTGTGTGCAATTGCACTTGCTGATCTCGGCTTGTTTTCAAGGAGAGCCATTTCACCGAACATGTCGCCTTTTTTGAGAATGGCAAGGATGATTTCCTTTCCGTCAACTACCTTTGTGATTCTTACTGAACCGTCCTGGATGATGAACATGTCGCCGCCTGGCTGGCATTCTGCCATGATCATTGTGTTGGCTGGGTAGGTACGTACGACTTCATTTGTAGGTTCAAAATAAACTGCCCTTGACCTTGGCTTGAGCTTTATGAATTTTGCCTTTGCAAGATCAAGGTTAATTCCTGTGGAACAATGCTTGATGTACTGGTAGTAACCGTAGCAGGCAATGTCGTTCAGTCCCTGCTTTTCGTAGTATTCTGCAATGTGGAAGATTTCTTCCGGAGAATCAACGAGGTTCTTTTTTGCTGTTAGCTGTGTAAGCTGGTCGTTGACGATTCTCATGTCGCGAGCAAATGACTTTACGATTTTGATGGCGACAGGTGTATTCTGTGCAATGAGTTCAGGATACTGTGACTTCATTACCATGATGGCGGTTACAGGTTCTATTGCAACAACATTCTTTGTCTGGGAATGCCCCGACATGCAGGCAACAACGCCAATGAAGTCTCCTGGTCCAAGAATTTCAGGCTTGATTCCAGGAATAGGGTTTTCGTTGTATGTGCGGGCTTTCCCGCTCTGAATAATGAAAAATCTGTCAGTTGCAGGTGTTCCCTCAAGGAGAATGTGAGAATTGGGTTTGAAATTGACAAATGAAAGCTGAAGCAACTTTTTACCACCTTTATATATAGAGAATCATTGAAGATTCTGTTCTGCAAAAATAATTTCAGGCTCCAGCGTGAAGCCTGTGTTTTCCCTGACCTTTTCCTGTACGGTCCTTACAAGGTTCTTTATGTCGGAACTGCTGGCTTTACCGCGGTTTATGATGATGTTTCCATGCCACGGAGCAACCTGTGCACCACCGAGTTCCATTCCCTTGAGCCCAGCCCTGTCTATGAGAACTCCACTTGGTTCTCCAAAGTTTCTGTCGTTCTTGAAAACGCTGCCGGCGCTTGGAGCCTTGAAATGCCCCTTGTCTTCTCGGTCTTTTACGAATTTTCCGCATTCAAGACCAACCTCATCTTTTTTATCGGAATCAACTGGTCCAGCCTTAAATGTCAGGGATGTGATGAATCTTTGGCTATGCATAAAAGGTGAATTCTTATATGCCCAATCCTCACCCATCTTCGTATTATGATACATTTTCAAGTGTCGTTCAATAAAATTATGGGTAAATTCTTCAATTTTTACAGTCCTGTTAAATTCAAGGAATCTTGCCGTATATATAACATCCGACATCTCCTTTCCGTAACACCTGGCGTTCATGTAGGCGGCACCGCCAACGGTTCCCGGCAGTCCGGCAAAAGTTTCAAGGCCGCTGATTCCGTTTTCTGTACAGAAATCAACAAGGTCATTGGTTTTTGTACCGCATCCGCACTTTACGAGGGTATGGCCTTCGTTTTTTTCTTCTATTACTATGGAATTGAGGTTTTCGGTGGAGATGACGGCTGCTTCCAGTTCTTCGTCCGGGAATATTACGTTGCTTCCTCCGCCCAATATGAAATATGGAATTCCCGAATCCTTAAGCAGGTTTACTGCAATGAAAATGGATTCTTCGTCTGCGGGAGAAAGAAGGAGGGCTGCCGTTCCCCCTGTCATCATTGTTGTCCTTGGAGCCATCTGTTCGTGCTCGAGAACTTTTCCCTTATATTGCGTTTTATTGATATTTTCGATGAATTCGTGTAGTTTTAACATTGCTATTATTATAGAAAACTAAAGCAAATCACGCAATTATCATTTGCCATCGGAGGCTATTATGGCTCTTAAATTATACAACACAATGGGTCGCAAACTTGAAGAATTCAAGCCAATAAAAGAAGGTTATGTTGGATTTTACGGATGCGGACCAACAGTATACAATTACGCACACATCGGAAATCTTCGTGCATACGTGTTCCTTGATACCCTTGACCGTACTTTGACTTTCCTGGGTTATGACAAGAAACATGTAATGAATATTACTGATGTTGGACACCTTAGCGGAGACAGCGACGACGGCGAAGACAAGATGGTCAAGACTGCTGAAGAAAAGCATCAGAGCGTAATGGAAATTGCAAAATTCTATACTGATGCATTCTTTAAAGATATCGACAGGCTGAACATCATTCGCCCTGATGTTGTCTGCAAGGCTACAGAACACATTCCGGAGATGATCGAACTCATCAAGAAACTTGAGGCAAACGGCCATACATACATGGCTGGCGGAAACCTTTACTACGATGTAAGCACATACAAGGATTACGGAAAGCTTGCAAACCTTCAGCTGGATGAACTTAAGGAAGGTGCAGGCCGTAGAAAGGAAGTAGTAATCGACGAAAACAAGAAGAATCCCCAGGATTTTGCCCTCTGGTTCACAAAGTCAAAATTTGAAAACCAGGCATTGCTCTGGGACTCTCCATGGGGCAAGGGATACCCTGGATGGCACATTGAATGTTCTGCCATGAGCATGAAGTACCTTGGCCAGCATTTTGACATCCATACAGGCGGCATTGACCATGTTCCTGTTCACCACACAAACGAAATTGCACAGTCTGAAGGTTCTTTCAGTGCAGAAGAAGCTGCAAAGGGACCTTGGGTAAACTACTGGATGCACAATGAATTCCTTGTTCTCCAGGGTGCTACAAAAATGTCCAAGTCAAGCGGTAACTTTTTGACACTTCAGTCGTTAGTAGACAAGGGATACGATGCCCTGGACTACCGTTTCTTCCTTCTTGGTGCACACTACCGCAAGCAGGTGCTTTTCAGCTGGGATGCCATGGACGGTGCAAAGAAGAGCCGTGAAGCCCTTGTAAGCCGTGTTGCAAAGCTTTCAGAGAAGTCTGATGTCCTCAAGGCAGCTGCAGCAAAGGTTTATGCCAAGGGACAGGCTTCTGATGTTTCGGGGCTTTCAGAAAAGGCTGCCGAATACATCACCAAGTTCCGCGAAGCAATGGAAAACGACCTCCTTGCTCCAGTTGGACTTTCAATGATTCAGAAGGTAATCAAGGACAATGCCCTTTCTGCAGAAGAAAAGATTGAACTTGTTGCAAGAATGGACACTGTAATCGGTCTGAAGCTCCTTGAAAAGGCCGCTCTTGTTCTTGAAGAAGAGGAAAAGAAGGCAAGCATCAATCCTCACGAAGGAGATCCTGAAGCAGCAGAAATCGATGCCCTTGTTGCAGAACGCACAGAGGCAAAGAAAGCAAAGAATTTTGCCCGATGCGATGAAATCCGTGACATCCTCAAGGCCCGTGGAATTACAATAATTGATACTCCAAAGGGACCGGAATGGAAGCGTGACTAGAAAAATTAGAATTTTCTAATAATTTTTGTAACTGCAGGTATATTGAATTGTTATCAGAAGAAAAGACATCCGCAGAATTGAATTCAATCAATGATGCGGACTTTAGAAAAATATATGACGCTACATTCACCGTTCTTTTTAAGGTGGCCGTAAAGGTTGTCCTTGACGAAGAAGCTGCGGAAGACCTTGTCCATGACAGTTACATCAAGGCAAGGGAAAAGCAAATGGTCTTTCCGACAATGAATGATGCTACTTTCTGGCTTATCCGTGTAGTCAAGAATGCATCCTTGAACTATGCAAAGAGAAAGTTGCGCGAGGCCAATGCCTACCACAAGGCTCTTTATGAAGGCCGTCAGTACATGGAAAGCGGTGAAGTTGATTTGCTTAAGAAAGAGGCAAAGGAAAAGGTTGTTGAAGCAATCAATCAGTTGCCTGAAAACCTTAAGGAAGTTATTGTTCTGCGTGAATATGCAGATTTGAACTATAAGGAAATAGGTGAGCAGCTGGGAATATCCGAGGGGAATGTAAAGGTAAGGGTATTCAGAGCCAGGGCTCAATTACTAAAACTGATAGGAGAAGACGATGTCTACTTGTCCTGAAAATGACCTTCATTCTTTGTATCTCGACGGCGAACTTCCTGAGGAATTCATTGCAGAATATGAAGCACATGTTGCTTCATGTCCAAAGTGTTCGGCCATGCTTGAAAAGCTGACTGAACTCAAAGGATTCATCCATGAGGATTCATCATCTATTTCCTTTACGCAGAAACAGCTTGATGAAAGCTTTGCCCGCCTTCAGGCAAAAATGTCATACAGCACTTTCAAGAAAGAGGAAAAACGCCGTTCAAATGTTGTCGGCTTCCCAAAGTTCAGAGGGTTTCAGTATTTTGCTGCCGGTGTTGCAGCCGCCGCAGTTGTTGCTTTTGCGCTTCCTGGGGGCAAGTCTTCGGAAGTTGCCGTTCAGACGGAATTTTCTCCCCTGACAAGGTCAGTGTCAAGGTCCGGCGTAAATCCTGTAATGCTCGAAAGCAATATTGATGCAGTCCACTATGCGTCATTCCTTGGTTCTGAAGAGGCAGGTCCTTCCGTAGTTGCTGTTCCTGCCAGCGAAAAAGCAGTTGCAGTTCAAAAAATGATTTTTGATGATTGCGGGGCTTACGTTTCACCTATTGTTAAACCTGCCCTTGCTGATTATGATGTATTCACTCCTGTTGATTCATCGGGTCAGAAAGAGCATGAAGCAGAACATTCTAAGGGATTTACTTTTTCTGTTTCGTCACCTTTCCTAAAAGTTTCTTTTCAAGTAGGAAAATGAATTGAGCATCATTAGTTCATATAAAAATCTTCTCAGACAGTCACCCCTTGCAAGAACTGTGTCTTGGATTGTTCTTCTTGCGGGTGTCGTTTTTTTATTTCGTGCAGTAAGCCATAATGTAAAGCGAAAGCCAAATATCCAGACCATAAATCCTCTTATTGGTGCTCCTGGTGATGAAATGGTGATTACAGGAAGCGGTTTTGGTTCTTCCCGGGGAACTTCCTATGTTGAAATTGCCGGTTCAAGAATTACTTCCAGTGCATACAAGGTTTGGACGGATTCAAAAATTTCTTTTATACTCCCGTCAAATGTTCAGGATGGCCTTGTAATCGTTGGCACTTCAGCCGGAAAGTCAGAGCCTGCATTCTTTGCCAATGAAATCGGCATTCCTGTTGCCGTAAGAATGGATCCGGGATCTTCCATTCCTACCATTGCATCTGTTTCCCATGATGCGGCTGTAATTGGGCAGGTGATTACAATTACTGGTTCAAATTTTGGCAGTGCCCGTGGAACTTCGGAAATCTACTTTTCCGCAAACCGTGATGATGTTGCTGTGTTTGCCGATGGTGGCAATGGCGATAGGAACGGTACCTTCATTGCAGCCAATGAATCTGACTTTGACTATGTGTCCTGGAACGATTCTGAAATTTCCGTAAGGATTCCTGATGGTGCAGCCAGCGGTTCTTTCTATATAGAAACAAATCATGGTTCCAGTGGAACTAGGAAAATCAACATAAATTATCCTTCCGGGAAAAAACAGTATGAAAACAAGCGCACTTACGTAATTCAGGTTGCCGCAGACATTTCAAATCATGTGGCAACACAGGAAAGTTCCATTTCCCTTTACATTCCAAAGCCTGTAATAACTTCTTTCCAGCCTTATGCGGAACTGAACGAAGTATATCCAGATCCTTTCATTGTGGATGATCCTTTTGACATGATTCACAAGAAGCAGCTCAATCAGATTTCAAACGTCAAGGAAAGATTCAGCCAGACTTATGTAGTGAGTGCATACAATGTAAAGAGCGGAATCAATCCTCTTAAGGTAAAGGAATACAGGGACAAATCAAGTGCCTTCTATTCTCGCTATGTTTCTTCCGATTCCTGCGTTCAGCTTGAAAACTCTGCAATACAGCTTTTGCTTGATTCCATTTGCGGAAAGGAAAAGAATCCTTACAACATGGCAAAACTTGTATATAATTATTTCATTTCAAACTATGAAATTTCTGACAAGGTAAGAACAGGTGACATTTCTTTTCTTGATTTAATCAGGAGAAAGAAGGGTGATGCCTATGACTTTACGGTCCTTTATACAGCACTTTGCCGGCAGGCTGGCATTCCTGCAGTTCCTGTGGCAGGCATTCTTGTTCAAGACAAGTCGGAAGTGAAGCCTCACTGGTGGACTGAAATTTATTTTGAAGGTTACGGATGGTTCCCTGTGGATGTTGCCCTTGCGTGCGGTCTTGAGTTCAATCCTTTCAAGGCTATTGAAGACAGGCAGGAATTTTATTTTGGAAACATGGACTGCCAGCACATTGCCTTCAGCAGAGGTTTCCACCAGATCAAGCAGTCTTCCCTTAACAGCAAGATTGTCTACAGACCAAGGACTTATGCCCTTCAGTCCATATGGGAAGAAGCGGGGGATGCAACTTCAAGTTACAGTTCCCTTTGGAATGACCCTATAATTCTTGGAATTTATTAAAACTTACAAAGCAGAAAAATCTGCTGGATAAAAAAATGTTTTTTGGGAGAAAATTATGATTACTAAGGTACTTTCAGTTGGCGGTTCAATTATTGCGCCGGACGGTGTTGATGTGGAACTTCTTGCATCTTTCAGCAAGATGGTTTGCAAGTGGCTTGAAGAACATGAAGACGGTCGCCTTGTTTTTGTTGCAGGTGGTGGAGCTCCAGCCCGTGTTTATCAGAATGCATACAGGGCAGTTGCAGAAAAATTTGACGACAGGCAGAAGAAGATGCTTTCATTTGAAAATGCAGATGAAACAAACAATGCCTGCGACTGGATTGGGATTACAGCTACAAGACTCAATGCCCAGATCCTCAAAACTGTATTTGGACCTTTGTGCCGGCAGCCTGTAATCACAGACCCAACAAAGCTCTGTGACTTTACTGGAAGAATCATCGTTGCCGCAGGATGGAAGCCGGGTTTCTCTACAGATACAGATGCCGTTTACCTTGCAGAACAGTTCAACGCAGATACTGTCGTAAACCTTTCCAACATTGAAAAAGTTTACACAGACGATCCAAGAAAAAATCCTGATGCAAAGCCTATTGATAAAATCAGCTGGTCAGATTTCCGCAAGATGGTCGGTGATGAATGGATTCCAGGAAAGAATTGTCCTTTTGACCCTATTGCATCAAAGAAGGCTCAGGAACTTGGACTTAAGGTAATCTGTGCGGCAGGAAAGAACATTGACAACATTGAGAACATCCTTAATGACAAGGATTATGTCGGAACTACAATCGAAGGAAAGTAATTCATGAAGAAAAAATTCTTTGCGTTCATTGTCCTTGGAGCAATGCTTTTTGCAGGCTGTGTTTCAACAAGGCATCATAAGATTGTTTCCCGCAGCCTTACTGGACGCGGAGTAATGACAGCTCAGGAACTTGTTGATTTTTTCATGATGAACAATCCTGAGGCAGACCGTGAAAATGTTGAACTTCTTGCAGACCTCTACGTCGAAGAAGCCGGTATGGAAGGAATCAACAGCGACTGTGCCTTTATACAGATGTGCCATGAAACTGGATTCCTTCAGTATGGAAACCTTGTAACGCCTGACATGCACAATTATTGCGGACTTGGCGCCATCAATGAAGAACAGCGCGGGTTGGTTTTTGAGACGGAACAGCTTGGTGTGCGTGCCCATGTTCAGCATCTGCATGCCTATGCAACCACTGCCGATGTTGTACTTGTAAATGAATGCATTGATCCTAGGTACAGGTATGTAAATCCAAGGGGCAAATCTCCAACAATAGAAGGACTTGCAGGTACTTGGGCTGCAGACAGACAATATTCGGAAAAGCTTGAGCAGCTGATAGTCAGGCTTGAGTCAAGATAAAAAAAAGGGGATGATCAATAAGTTCAAAAAGTGTCATTTTCGGGATTGACTCGAAAATCCATTTAATTGCAATGCAAGAGATTGCCGTGTCGAACACTGCAATGACTCATACTTATTGGACAGCCCCTTTTCTCTTTTAAATCATTCTGCAGAATTCTTCTACAAGAAGATTGATTTTTTCAATTCCCTTTTCGTCAGGTTCCAGCTGGAAAAGTTCTCCTTCTCCTGTCTGAGGGCTTGTCATTACAACCTGTTTGCGGGTCATAAGGTAATGTGAGAGAAAATCGTTGATTCCTGCAACAAACCATTTTGATGTAGTGCGAATTTTGTCTTCTGCAATTGAAATCTTTCCGACTTTACTGAGTTCAACAAGTGTCTTTTCAGTCTGTTCAACAAGTTTTTTGTTTTCATCTGCAATGATTTCTGTAGCGCGTCTGTTGAAATATTTCATGCTTTCTACAAAAGTATAGATCTGGAAAAGAGGGGATTTTTCGTGCATTTTTACATAGCGTGTTATGATTCCCTTGAGGACTGTTTCTGCAGGATATTTGTTTGCAACGGAAGATATGTCGCCCGGAATAAAACTGATTGCTGCAAGGTAGTCTGCACAGGATTCCAAAGTCTTTTCTACAATGTCGTCGCGACTTTCAAAGTGATTGTAAAGGGATGCCTTCTTGATGTGCAGAATGTCAGCAATATCTGCAAGACTGGTGTTTCCTTCTGAGCGCATGAAAGATGCGTCAAGAAATGCCCTGATTACTTTGTCCGCTGTGATTTTGTCTGCCATTGAAAAACCCCTGAAAAATAAAACAATCGTTATTTTCAATTATATAATAATAGAAAGAACTTGTATAGTTTTTTTTGCGGTTTGATGCATGTTGATGCATGTTTACAATTTCAAGAGATACCCTAAAACTTTTTTTTGTGCTATATTCTGCCTATGAAAATCGAAGCAAAATTCTATTCTGAAAAAAATGAACTTTATTTTCTTGACGGTTCAAAAGCTGAACTCAATTCGGACAAGATAAAGGAGTACGGTGTAAAATGGACTGAAGTAGGGTTGGACGAAGATTCTTACAACGAGGAATTCCTTGCAAACCTCAGGGACAAGTTTAAGGCTATGGAAGACAATGGTACATACGGTTTTGTTGTTCCTGAATGTGATTCTGCCTGCGACAGCGAAGAGCAGAAAGAAGCCTTTGTTGCAAGCATGAAACATTGCGCCCGACGCATTAAGGACTGCGAAAACATCATCGGCTTTGCTGTTCCATCGGAAGCTGATCCTTCTTTTTTTATGGAAGAACTTAGCGCAAAACACAAGCATTACATTTATTTTGCAAAGAATTCAGAATTGACTGAAAATAACGAGAAAATAGTAAAATATTAACAAAGTATGGCAATCTTTGCGAAATAGTGTAAGGATTGCAAGAAAATTTCACCGAATTCTCTTGAACATTTTTGTCGAATTTGTCAAAATAAACTATATTTTAGCATATCGGGGGAAAAAGATGGGATTTGATCGTGAAGATTTAGTCAAGCTTGTTTCAGGAACTGTTGCTTTCAGCTTGTTCTTTGTTACTGTATGCGTTGGCATTGCAGTTTTCATTCCTGAAGACAATACCAATCATGAAGTCATTTCACTTGGATCATACTACGATGTTGCTGAAGATCAGAAGGTAACATACGAAAGTCTCTTTGAAGAGGAATATCCTGAACTTGTAATCGAAAGCAAAAGAAAGGAAGATACTGGCCTTACTCTTTATCGCCAGGCATCAAGCCGTGCTGCTGTTGAATGGTATTATAGCCGTGTTGTAAACAACCGCGAAATTTCTGATGCAATCCTTCAGTATGCAGATGAATACAGCATTCCTCTTTCTCTTGCATTTGCCCTTGCTCATACAGAAAGCAAGTACAGAATCAATGCAATGCACAAGAATACAAACGGAAGCATTGACCGTGGGCTTTTCCAGTTGAACAACACTAGTTTCCCAAAACTTGAAGAGTCAGATTTCTATGATCCAAAGGTTTCTGCACGCTATGGACTTGCACATCTTCGCTTCTGCCTTAATACAGCAGGCAACGATATTGCTGCCCTTGCCATGTACAATGCAGGGACAAATAAGGTTCGCAAGAACAACACACCGCAGACTACTCTCAACTACATTTCGCAGATTCAGAGTTACAGGAGTGAATTGGATGCAAACTTTGCGTCGGAAGTTCTTGCCATGTACAATCCTGATACACAGGCAAAACTTATTGCAAAGAAATAAGTCTGTTCGAAATCGAATTGTGATTTAATGAAAAGAGACTGTCCAATAAGTATGAGTCATTGCCGTGCTCGACACGGCAATCTCTTATATTGCAAATAAAATGACACTTTTTGAACTTATTGGTCATCCCTTTTTTTTACAGGAACTTAAGGAATTCAGAAAGCTTGATTTCATCCACAGGAAAGGTCAGTTTTTCTTTGTCCAAGGTTCCATAGTATTTTTCCTGTTCGTCCCTGGTACATGAAACAGCGCCATACCTGTATTTGTATTCAAGCTCCATTCCCAAATCCCAGTATGCGTATCCGTTGTTTTTTAGAAAAAGTCCCAGTATGCACATCTGTACTGTACCAGCATCATCTTCATTATGAAATCCACTTAGACTTGCATAGGCGTTGTGGGTTGTAAATCCTATTTCGCCTGCCACAAGTTTTTCGTCGTGCCAGATTTCCACGGAATCAATGCTGACCTTGTCGTCTGGATTTTCATGGATGACCTTGTATTTTTCAAGCAGGTCTTCCGTAAGCCATGTTTCAGGGTATGCCTTAAGGAGTTCCTCTATGCACTGGTCGTAGGCTTTGTTAAAGGTTATGGAATAGTCTGCAAATTTTCCGTTGAGCCAGGATTTTAGTTTTTTTGAAGTGTGAAGCCTGTCAAAAGTAACGAGCAGTTTCTTTGAATGGTATTTTATGGTCATGAAGTTACGGAAAAATTCCTGTTGCTTCTTCTTTCCTTTGTCCCTTAGGTGCTCAAAGTCTTTTTCCTTTAGTTCTGCTATTCTTGTAACCCTTTTTTTCATGGACATGGGGTAGTATCCAAGTTCCAAAGCCCTGCGGATTATTTTTTCATCAAAATCCTCATTTACGGCTTCGTCATATAAAGTATCTTTTACGGCATATTCAAGGGAATCTTCTTCGTTGAGTAGATAGCAATTTTCCATGAAGTTGTCTTCAAGGAGTTCCCTTAATCCGTCCAGCTGCTCTGAATGAGTGATTTTTGTGGCGTTGCCGTGCACCATCATAGTAAAGATGTCATCGATATCCATAGGTTAAGTATAGTGCTGTTTTTTGGAAATAACTACTTTATCGCCTTGTGTTAATCTTTGCTTAACATTCTCCTGTAAAACAAGTCGATTAAGACTGCTCCCAAGGGGTAGATTTTAAGAATACAGAGAAAATATGTCATTAAAAAATGAAGTGTTTTCTGTG